>Ga0233374_1000002_pt1 | contig 129421 bp, 121 predicted proteins | sample ElkDunMinimDraft_FD_180688 | JGI IMG/M metagenome (GOLD analysis project Ga0233374, IMG submission 180688) | Fecal eukaryotic communites from dung pellets of Tule Elk in California, USA - Elk Dung E1 | ecosystem: Host-associated > Mammals > Digestive system > Large intestine > Fecal | place...
CATCACAGAAGGTGGAGTAGGTTCTGAGTTTTCAATGCAAGTAACTCAATTTGTTAAAACTTGTGCTGAGTATTCAGGTTCTAAAAAAGGCTATTTAAAATTTCAATTTATATGTGATTATTGCACTGGAAGAAAGCTAAATAACGAGCTTAATAATTTTGAAAAAGAATGTGCTGACGCCTGTATGTCAAGCGATGCTTATTGTGAAAAAGCTGATTTAATCTATGAAGGTGGATGGGGTGGAATGATCGTAAATAATGAAATTTGTGGAGATTTTGACCCCACTCTTCCAGGTTGTGAAGAATCAAGTTCTTCTGAAATTATTGAATTGTCTTCTTCTGAAAATAGTAGCAGTTCATTAATAGAATCTTCTAGTTCAAAAACAGAAAGTTCTTCTTCTGAAAGCGATGAAAATTCTTCTAGCTCAGAAGATGTTGCCTTATCTTCTAGCAAAGAAGAAAACGAAAGTTCAAGTAGTGAAAGCGAAGAAGAATGTGGTGAAGGTGGCGTGCAATGTGGTGGGTCAAATTCTTCTGGAGAAGGTGGTGCCTATTGTCAAATTGATGAAGACTATTGGAAAGCTCTATCTCGGTTACCTAATATTCACCAAGACTTATATATTGAATCGCTTTATATGTTAAATCGGGACTATGTGTATCTTCAAAATTGTTATTGTACAGGAACGCGAGCAGTAGCTTGTGATTTTCAAAATTTTGGGCTTGTTCAAGGTTATGAGCCAGTAACGATGCCAATGTGTGGACTTTATGAAGGCTATTGGTGTAATGGTATTTCTGGTGGTGCATGTGATTTTACAGGAATGAGCACAAGATTATATTATTCAGATTCTCCGGAAACCGTTGGTTTCACTTGGGCTGCACCAAATTTTGATAATTCAGGAAGCGTTCTTCCGATAGAAACTGGTTGGCAAACCATTTACCTTAATCGTAATGGTGTTATCACTCACTTGTTTTCTATCCGTCATCTTTTACCAACAAACGTTATGTATTTTGATTTAGAACGAATAGTATTAGAATCATTGCCGGCTTTCCCTGATATGGATAAACTAGTTGCATATTGTATGGGAGAATGGGTACCGCATGATGATGATTGTTTTGGAACAGAAAATGAAGTCAATATAGCTATGCAAGATTCTTCTGATAATTGTTCAATAGGTTATGGGATTCCACATTACCAAACCGAACTTTCTGAACGCGGCTGGTGTGTGGTCGGAACATGCGAACCAGGCGAAGAACCCTATTATAGTTCTTCAAGTTACGCAGGTTCCTCATCTTCAGAAGAATCAAGTTCCTCAAGTGAATTTGGTCTATGTCAGTCACTCCCATTTGGTTACATTCCCAGCGACCCGAAGAGCACCTGCTTTGAAAGCAATGGCAAGTGCTATAGATGCAATGCCGCGCGTCGTGCAGATGAATGCGACGAAGAGTGGATGTGGATATACCCTTATACTCCAGACAAATATTTCTTCACGGAAATTGATTGCATAAGTGGGGAAAGAAAAGACAACAATAGAATTGGGCAATGTCCCGGCTTCCCGATGGAGACCACCCCTTATAATCCAGAACAAGCATGCATTGCTCACAATGGGAAATGCTACAGATGTAAATCCGAGAACAGCTATGTCAATTGCTCCCACAATTGGCTTTGGACTGGCGAAAACTTCGGAACACACAATATTGGCTTGTGGTACGAAGAAGTGGATTGCAACGATCCATTCGAAGAAAAAAACAATGATGAACGATGCCCAGATGGAATTGCTTTAATGAAAAGAACGGCGGATTATGATGATGAAAGTAGTGGAAAGGATAATGCCTATTCTATTGATTTGTTAAATGCTCCAAAATACTTCGATGCATTAGGACGTCGTCTCAAAAAAACTAAACGAATACATCAAATTACATTTACGCAAAACAAAGCAAAAAATACATATTCACTAAACCATTCCTTTGATGTTGGAAGTGTTGTTAATATTCCTATTGAACATTTGGGATTATCTCGGAATACTTTGGCTAAAAAAATTCTAGATTGTCCAGATTATGCATGCGGAGAATTAGGACGAGATTATGGCGTAGGAAATGATATAGGGGTTTATTGCGGATACCCTTGTACCAAGTTGGATACGGAAAATGGGTTTGCTAGAATAGAAATTATAAAGAAAGAACAAACCGGATTCTGTGGTGAGAATAATCTTAAATACACAATTATTTTTAAAATATCTGCGACAACAACAATAATGAGAAAAAATGAATACTATGTGACTCCTATAGGATACAGAATGGGTGACCATTTTGTTACGGAAGAGGATTATAAAGCCGGAGAACGTCACGAAAAAGGACATGCGGAATCATATTCATGTCTTGAAGAGAATAATATGTTTAAAAATCAATATGTTTTTGAAATGAAAAATGTATGTGAAAAAGATTTCAAATGTGACAAAAATGGTGTTTTGGAGGGAATTACATCAATCATCACCTCCTCATTAGAAAAACAGAAAGAAAATGGTACTGATGAAATAGTTAATTACAACAATAATCTATGGCAAAAAATGTGTGGGTGGTATCACAAGGAATATTCTCATACTGATGGACCTGGGGGATTAGAGGAAAACTCGATGTTAACATGTCCGACAGAGAAAATATTATTAAACAACCATTATGATTTGACAGGTTGCGAGGTTATTGAGTAATGAGAAATATTTCTATAACATTTTTAATATTTTTTTTGTTTGTTGGTTCTGGGATTACAAATCTTTTTGCTTCAGAAAAGATTGCCGAATTTTGTTTTCAACCGGCAAAAGATGCATCTCTTGATTTAAAAATCAAACATAATGTAGATATTGAATTACCTTTGTCTGAAATTGCAAAATATACAATATGTGAAGATAAATGGCACCCTCAAGTTGATTTAGATGTGAACTATGAAATTGATTTCCCTAAAGAATGGAATTGCAATACTCTCGTGCCTCTTTGGTATATCAAAACTTGCGAAGAACTTCAAGATTATTTTGAAAACAAGAAAACAATAAAGCTTTCAGAGAAAGTTTCTCATAATTGCGAAATCGGTGAAGAACTAATTAATGGAAGTGAACTTAAAGGAAGATTTATTCTTGAAATAAGAAAAAATCCGATGAGGTCATCAGGAGAAAAGCACTCATACAAATTTACAAAAACATTAAACATAAAAATAATTGGTCGTTGTTTCGATAAAACATTAGATTCAAAATTTTAAACAAAAAAAAATAGGACTTTTCTGATTAAACGAATGAAGTGTCTTAACCTTTTTTTCTTACTTTTTTACTTAAATTGGAGAATGTCCAAATGATTTATAGAATGTGCATTTTTATTGCATGTGCGTTTGCATTTTGCAATGCCGCCGATTATCCAGATAATAAATCTGATGATGATCCTATTTTTGCCGATTTTTGCATTTACAAGGATTCTATCTCATGGCTTGAGGTGGATAGTGTTTATGTATTAACCTATTATAAAATGGAAAACGAAATCACATTTACAATCAATTTTAAGAGTACTACAGATCATTCTTTTTTTTGGGTAAGCCTCCCGGATCTTGATAGAAATAAAATTATCATAAATCCTGTTCGAGGCCTGCAAGGACGTGGCGCTGGATTTTATTTAGGTCAAAAATATTCATATAATAGGACAGTAACTCCTTATGACCTAATAGATTTTTATATACTTTCAAAAGATTCTTTGTTCGTAAAATCTCTTCTTGGAACAAAAAAGCGATTGGAATGGACATACCATCTTGATATGGGAAAACAAAAACAGAAAATTTCTGGGGATAATACCATTTACATTTCCGGGTTCTGCACCGAGGAACAGTTAAAAGCAATTAGAGAACGAAAAAAGCAAGAGCTAAAAGAGAACAAAGCAAATGAAAAAAGCACCCCATGATAAAAACTCTTACCGAGAATTGCTGAATATGCATAATGCTTGGAACAACCTTGACGTTAACAATATATCAGAGCATAGAATAAACGTAACGGAAGCATTAATGGATTTAGAAATTGAATTTAAAAATAGTTACAAATGTGAATGTGAATAACATTAAGTCATCGGAACGAGAATGAAGTATTTTTACGCAATACTATTTTTTATAGTTTTGAGCTATGCGGAAAATATAGCCGAATTTTGTGTAACTTTTTCAAAGGACTGCAATAAATATAATCTACATCTAATCAATAAAATTGTAATTGAACCTGATACAAATTGGATATATCCTGATTCCGTGTGTTGTGGATATACAAATTGTGAAGTTAGATGGAATAGTTCTTTTTCGTTACAGTCACCGCGAAGAACGCCGGCTGTTGTAAATGGGGATTGGTATCGTTCACCTAGAGGGTATTTATCAGGTTTTCATATATGCCATCATTGCGATTCTTGCGAAGTAAAACTTCAAACACCTTTATTAAAAACTGAATTAGATCCTTCTTTTCGTCAGACACAAATATTTGAAAACGCTTGCCGTGATTTAAATAAGTTTTATGGAAAAGAGTTTTTAGGTTTATGGGAAACCAATTTAAGCAATACGAATATTGCATATAAAAAGGGATTTAAAGCGAAAATTATTGGTGCATGCGAAATGCCTTTGTTGCTTGCAGAATATTGTATTGATAATGATTTCGTTTTACATAAAACTAAAATACTTTCTTATTTACCACAAAAACATTTATTAGATTCATTTGAATTGGAAATTAATGGTAAATATGAATATGAAAAAAATATGAGTTTAGATTTAGATTCATTAGGAATATATAATATTATGACCTATGGAGAACGAAATATTTGTTCAAAAGAACATGTCTTATGGGGAGGTATTAGACTTCCGATTCCCAACAAAATAAATTTAAAACTATTGACAGATAAATTCACAAGAATAGATTCTTTTTATCCAAGAAATTTTAAAGTTAAATGGAATATTGAATATAAAACGAGTAAGGAAAATATTACAGATTTTGATGAATATACAATTCGCGTAAATGACAAGTGCTCTACAATTCCAAAAAACGAAGAAGAAACACCTTTGGATTATTCACAACACTGGGAAAGAGAAATGTACAAACAGGATTCTTGTCAAGTATATTGGATTCTCCAACATCAATCAAAATAATTTCTTTGCTTGTTGGAAAATGCCTGGATTCATTGACCTCGCATTAAGGAAATTTGAAAAAAATATTTATCTGACAACTAGGAATAGAAAAAAGCGCAGACTCTTAAAGAGTCTGCGCTTTTCATTTGCTTTACAAGCTAAAGATTACTTGCTCTTTTTGCAAGCTTTTTTGCAAGCGCAAGCTTTCTTAGCAGGAGCTTTTACAGCCTTGCAAGCCTTGCGTGGGTCACCAGCATAAACTGCTGCTTTACCAAGTTCTTCTTCAATGCGGAGAAGACGGTTGTACTTGCAAACGCGGTCTGTACGGGAAAGTGAACCAGTCTTAATCTGGCCAGCAGCTGTACCAACAGCGAGGTCAGCAATAAAGGTATCTTCAGTTTCGCCAGAACGGTGAGAAACAACTGGAGCATAACCTTCAACCTGAGCGCGCTTGATAGCAGCAAGAGTTTCAGAAACGGAACCAACTTGGTTAACCTTGATAAGGATAGCGTTAGCAATACCAGCCTTGATACCTTCATCAAAAATAGTTGGGTTTGTTACGAACAAATCGTCACCAACGAGGTTAATCTTTGCACCGAGTTTGTCGGTCATAACCTTCCAACCAGCCCAGTCAGCTTCGTCAAGACCATCTTCAATTGAGAAGATTGAATACTTGTCGATGAGCTTTTCATAGAGCTTAACCATGTCAGCAGACTTGAGAGTTTTCTTAGTGCTCTTCTTGAATGTATAAGTTTCTGGTTTGCCTTTCTTGGTGTTCTTGTCGCAGAATTCAGAAGAAGCAACGTCAAGAGCAATCTTAATGTCTGAGCCAAACTTGTAACCAGCTTTTTCTGTAGCGGTTTTCAAAGCAGCAAGAGCTTTTTCAAGAGTCATTACACCCTTGATTTCATAACCAAACTTGTTCTTTGCTGGCTTGATAGCAACACCAGGAGCAAAACCACCTTCATCACCAACAGTTGTATCAAAACCACCATCCTTAAGAACAGACTTAAGAGCGTGGAAAATTTCGGTAACCATCTGGAGACCCTTAGAGAAGGTCTTTGCGCCAACTGGAGCAATCATAAATTCTTGGAAATCAATTGGAGCAGAAGAGTGAGCGCCACCATTGATAACGTTACACATTGGGCATGGGAGAGTGAGCTTTTCTGTGCCATGGAGCTTTGCGATGTACTGATAAAGAGGCATCTTTGCATCGTTTGCAGCAGCACAGCAAACAGCCATAGAAACACCGAGGATAGCGTTTGCGCCAAGTTTGTTCTTGAGCATACGGTTACCATCGAGAGCTATCATGGCGTCATCAATTTCAGTTTGCTTGGATGGGTCCATGCCAACAAGTTTCTTTGCAATCTTTGTGTTGACATTTTTTACTGCAGTGAGTGTACCCTTTCCGAGATAAGTCTTCTTATCACCGTCACGGAGTTCGCAAGCTTCGCGTTCACCAGTGGAAGCACCACTTGGAACTGCAGCGTGACCAACTACGCCGTTTTCAAGAGTAACATCAACTTCGAGGGACGGATTGCCGCGAGAATCAAGAATCTGGCGAGCAACAACGGATTTAATTTTAGAAGCCATTTTTATGCCTTTTTTGTTTAGTGTGAAATTTTAATGCAAATAATATAGAAAAAGTGTGGAAGAATGTTTAACAAAGTGTTATTAAATTCGTTCTCCAAAAAGAGCTGTACCTACACGAATCATTGTAGCCCCCTCTTCAATAGCCACTTCTAAATCTAAAGTCATGCCCATAGAAAGTTCTGTAAATTCAGAAAATACGCCACCTTTCTTTAAAAATTGCTGTTGAAGGTTTCTTAAAAATGCAAAACATTCTCGGCTATCTTCTGCATCACCTGTATTTTTTCCAATCGTCATTAAACCGCGAAATTTAAGATGAGGGAACTCTTTTTCTTCAAGTGATTGTAAAAATTCTTCTGCAAAAGAAACATCTAACCCACTTTTTGTTTCTTCTTCACCGGCATTTACCTGAAAAAGAATTTCTAAAACTTTTTCGTTTTCTGCACAAACTTTTTCCAATTTTTCTAAAGCTTCTACACTTGATATAGAATGAATACAATCAGCAACAAGAGCTGCTTTCTTTAATTTGTTACTTTGAACTGGGCCAATAATATGACAGCGAATTCCATCTCTTTTTACAGAAAACTTTGATTCAGCTTCTTGAACACGATTTTCACCAAATTCAGTTGCGCCAAGAGAAATAGCATTTTCAACCGCTTCTCTTGTATGAAACTTACTTACCCAGATAAGTTTAATATTGTCCGATATTCTGCCGGCTTTTTCCTTTGCATTTGCTATCCGCTTTTCAAGCAAATGCAATCGTTCTTTCATTTCATCAAGAGAAAGTTCCATAAATCAAGCCTTCTTCAACGGCACAGGAAAAAGCTCTTTCACAATTTCATCTATATGCTTTTTCTGGTAAATTTTTAACGACTTCCGAGCTGGAGCTGGTAATTCTAAAACGTCTTTTCCGTTACCTTCCGGAACATATAACGTTTTAACTCCAGCTTCTTTTGCCGCTAAAGATTTTTCGTTCAATCCACCAATTGGCAAAAGGTCACCACACAAACTTACTTCTCCAGTAAAGGCAATATCTGGCGAAACAGGAATACGAGTAAATGCCGAAAGAATGGCTAAGGTCATTGCAATACCTGCAGAAGGTCCATCTTTAGGAACAGCTCCTTCTGGAACATGTATATGAATATCTGTTTTGCGCACAATGTCAGGATCTACACCATAGCGTTTTAAACGCTGGCGAACAAGACTTAACGCAATCTGTACAGATTCTTTCATCACGTCACCAAGACGACCCGTTAAAGCAATACGACCGCGACCGCTTAAAAGCATACATTCAATATTTAAAATTTCACCACCAACAGAAGTCCAAGCAAGCCCCGTTATACGACCACAACGACCCGGCGAAGGCAATTTACCATTCACAAATCGAGGAGCACCTAAATATTTTGTTAAAAGTTTTTCTGTAACTTCTGGAACAATTTTTTTGCCAAGGACAATTTCTTTTGCACGAGAACGAGTTATCTTTTCTAACAAACGATCCAATTCACGAACGCCTGCTTCACGTGTGTAATCAGAAATAATCTTTTCAATCAGTTCACGCGACAAAGACAAATTTTTTCCAAGTTCAACACCTGAACGAGTCGCTGCTTCTGGCAATAAATGTTTTTCAGCAATTTCAATTTTTTCATGCTTGTAATAACCAGGCAAACGAACGACTTCTAAACGGTCAAACAATGCTGGTGGAATATCTTGTTCTGTATTTGCTGTTGCAATAAACAAGACACGAGAAAAGTCTAAACCCACTTCCATAAAATGGTCAGCAAAATAACGATTTTGTTCTGGGTCTAAAAGTTCTAACAAAGCACTTGCTGGATCGCCACGGAAATCAGAAGCCATCTTATCGATTTCATCTAATAAAATGACCGGGTTCATACACTTAGCTCTACGAAGTGCCTGAACAAAACGACCAGGCATAGCTCCGATATAAGTTCTTCTGTGACCACGAATTTCTGCTTCATCGCGAACGCCACCTAACGTTACACGGACATATTGTCTACCAATAGCTTCAGCAATAGAAGCGACCAAAGTCGTTTTACCAACACCTGGAGGGCCAACCAAACATAAAACCGGCGCTCTGCGTTCCGTTTTGGTTAATCGTAGCACAGACACATATTCTAAAATACGTTCTTTAACTTTTTCTAATCCAAAATGCCTTTCATCTAAATGCTTTTTTACTTGACGTAAATTCAAATCCGTTTCTGAAAAAACGCCATAAGGTAAAGCCAAGAACCATTCTAAATAATTATGAAGCTGAGAATATTCAGGGCTTGCTGGCGGCATCAAACGAAGCCTTGCAATTTCTTCATTTAATTTTTCTTGGATTTCTTCTGAATAATTTTTTGCTTTTAATTTTTCTTGCAACAAATCAATATCTGTTGAAGGATCCCCATGGCTCAATTCATTTTGCAAAAGACGAATTTGTTCTGAAATCAACCAGTCCTTTTGTGATTGTTGCATGCGCCGTTGGACTTCACTTTGAATGCGTTTTTGAGTTTGTTCTAAATCAAACAACGCGCGAATAGCCGATTCTATTTTCATTGCAATGTCTTCTAAGCGCAAACATTCAAGCAATGATTGCTTTTCTTGTAAAGACATCCGCAAAAACGGCACTATTGAAAAATAAACCTGTAAAGGGAGTTCTGCAGCAGACAAAGAATCCAACAAATCTGAAGGAATATCCGTTCTTGAAGCGTAATCTCTGAACAAGTCTAAAATTTCAGCCACTTGTTTTTTATTTTCTTCTGTCGAATTAAAATAAGCCGGGCGTGGTACAGCAAGAGCTTTCCAACAATCCCCATTCGTTTTTATTTCTAAAATATCGACAGCAAAAAAGCCTTCAAATAAGACTTTATAATAACCTTTAGGCATTGGAGTCACTTGCAAAATCCTGGCAAGGACACCTACCGAATGCAAATCATTTGTATTTATTTTTTCAAGTGAAGAATCCTTTTGCATTACAAGCAAAAGAGAGCCATGGTGTTTTTCATCTGCTTCACGCAAAGCAGCTAAAGAAATATCTCTACCCACCCAAAGCCTAGAAGAAGTTCCTGGCAAAACCAAAGAATCTCGCAAAGGCAATAATGGTAACGGCTGATTCAAATCCAACATCAAAGAATTACCGGAGTTTTCGTTTCTCTTTTTCTCCGGTGCAACATTTTTCCTTGCCATTCCTACTCCTTAAGCGACTTTTTTATCTGCGGATTTTTTCTTTGTTTTCGGTTCTTCTAAACCTAAACCTTCTCGCACTAATTTCCGAGTAATTTTTAGTTCTTTTTGTCCACTACCTGGCATAGTAAACATCAACTGTTGTAAAGACTTTTCTAAAACAGAACGCAAGCCTCTAGCTCCAGTTTTTCTTTCCATTGTTTGTTTAACAATTTCTTTTAAAGCATCTTCTTCAAAAGACACTTTAATATCATCCATTTTAAAAAGCTGTGAAAACTGTTTTACCAAAGCATTCTTTGGTTCAGTTAAAATTCTAAGCAAAGCTTCTTCATCGAGTTCTGCTAAAGCAACTGCTACCGGTAAACGCCCGACCAATTCAGGAATCAAACCAAACTTAATTAAGTCTTCTGGTTCTAACTGGCGAAAAAGCATTGAAAGCGTATTATCTTTTTCACTCCGAATTTCTGCGCCAAACCCCATTCCACCTTTATTCACTCTGTGCGCAATAATTTTATCTAAAGTTTCAAATGCGCCACCACAAATAAACAAAATGTTTCTTGTGTTTATTTGAACCAAATTTTGTTCAGGGTGTTTTCTACCACCTTTAGGTGGCACGGCCGCAACAGTACCTTCTAAAATTTTCAACAACCCTTGTTGCACGCCTTCACCAGAGACATCTCGCGTAATAGATGGGTTTGCTGTTTTACGAGCAATTTTATCAATTTCATCAACAAAAATAATCCCACGTTCTGCTCGAGCTACATCATAATCAGCAGCTTGCAACAAGCGGACTAAAATGTTTTCAACATCTTCTCCTACATAACCAGCTTCTGTCAAAACAGTGGCATCAGCAATGGTAAAAGGGACATCTAAAAAACGAGCCAAAGTTTGAGCAAGCAAAGTTTTTCCAGACCCCGTCGGCCCAACAAGAAGCAGATTTGATTTATCCACTTCTATTGTTGAATCGTCTTTTTTAGCATTGTAACGCAAACGTTTATAATGGTTATAAACGGCAACAGACAAAGCCATTTTAGCATCATCTTGTCCAATCACAAATTCATCAAGATGTGCTTTTAGTTCTTGTGGAGAAGGTAACGGTTTTTCTTCAATTGGTTTACTTACTTCTTGTTTTGGTTCTTGAGAATTTTCAAACAAATTATAACAAGTCAAAACGCATTCTGAGCAAATCCTTGCTCCAGCGCCAGCAATCATTTTGCCAACCTGTTCAGCAGTTTTTCCACAAAAGTTACAGAAAACTCGTGTGGCACCCGAAGAATTTTTCCCGTTACGATACATATAATTTTATTTCCGTGGGGTAAAAATTTCGTCAATAATTCCAAACTCTAATGCTTCTTTAGGACTAAGATAAAAATCCCTATCTGTTTTCTTATAAACTTCTTCAAGAGAACGACCAGAATGCTTGGCTACAATTTCTGCCAATGTTTCTTTGGTTCGCATAATTTCCCTTGCATGAATCTGGATATCAGAAGACTGTCCACCAGCAGCACCAGATGGTTGGTGAAGCATAATTCTAGAATTAGGGAGAGCGTAACGTTTACCCTTAGAACCAGCTGCTAAAAGAACAGCTGCCATAGACACAGAATTACCAATACAAATCGTTGCAATATTTGGTCGGATATGTTGCATTGTATCATAAATGGCAAGCCCAGCTGAAACATAGCCACCTGGACTATTTATATAAAGCGTAATATCTTTTTCTGGATTTTCATATTCCAAAAAAATCAACTGAGCCATTATATTATTTGCCACTTCGTCATTAATTGGCGTACCAAGGAAAATAATACGTTCTTTCAACAAACGAGAATAAATATCATACGCACGTTCACCACGTCCAGTATTCTCTATAATTGTTGGGATAACCATTCGTTCTCCTACTATTAATTAGTTGCTAGAATCGCTTTTTTCTTCAGCAGTAGGGCGAATTCCGACAATAAAGTCAGCAGCCATTTCAAAACGAATTTCTTCGCGAAGTGCAATAATGCGACCACTCTGACGGAAATGAGCTTTCATAGAATCAAAGTCAACATGATAAGCATCTGCCATTTGTTGCAAGCGTTCATCAACTTGAGCTTGTGTTACTTTCAACTTTTCAGCATTAGCAACAAATTCAAGAATCCTATGTTTCTTGATTTCACGAATAGCTTCTGGAGAAAGAGTTTTCATTTCTTCTTCAGATGGAGCAGGAGCTTCAGAAGGATTTTCAGAATGACGGTTCAAAGTATATTTTACCAAATCTTCAACGCGAGCATTTGGCACTTCAAACGGATTCATTTCAATGAGTTTATCAATCGCTTCATTAACAGCCTTGGCTTTTGCTGCATTGCGCTTGTTCATAACAAGGCTTTCTTGAATATTTGATTTCAATTCAGCATCGTCTTTTACGCCAAGTTGTTTAAAGAATTCTTCATCCATAACAGGTGGAACAATTGCACGAACGTCAGTAATTTCCACTTTGAATGTTGCGTTTTTACCGCGGTATTTTTCTTCTTTATGGTCTTCTGGGTAAGTAAAGGCAATTTCTCTTGTTTCACCTTCTTTAACACCCATCAAGCCTTCATCAAAACCAGGGGAAGCGGATTCACCCAAAAGGCTACGGAATTCTTTTTGTTCCGGCAATTCTTGAGTTTGACCATCAATAACCACTTCAATGTAATTACCAACAACAACATCGCCTTTTTCAGCAGCACGATCAACGTGTTCATCACGAGACCACATCTGGAGAAGGCGATCGTATTCAGCATTCACTTCATCTTCAAGAATCATTGTATCAGGAACAGTGATACCTAAAGAATCATAGCCCTTAATATCAATTACTGGATCAACTTCAACTTTAGCAACGATAGAAATTGGATTTTCCTTATCGTCTTTAAAATCAACAACCTGAAGACGACCAACCGGAATGATATTAGCCTTTTTCAATTCTTCTGTCAAAAGAGCATTAACAGTTTCATCAACCACTTCTTGACGGATTGCATCACCAAAGCGGGCAACAATCATCTGTTTTGGAACAGAGCCCTGACGAAAGCCCTTCAACTGGACTTCTTTGCGGTAATGCTGCACTTTCTTTTCAAAAGGAGCCTTCAAATCTTCTTGAGGAATCGAAACATTAAGAGTGCGTTCTACAGCGCTAGTTTCTTGAATATCTACGGTCATAATAACTCCGAATCTTTGTTTATTTTAAAATCGTGCGAGAGGAGGGAGTCGAACCCTCACACCGAAGTGCCAGATCCTAAGTCTGGTGCGTCTGCCAATTCCGCCACTCTCGCGTTTTGGTCCAAAAATAGAAAATCTTAAACCTCTTGTCAGCAAGCCTTGCCAACATTGCCCCAAAATTCTACAAAATGCGCAACCAATTATACAAAAAAATCTTTACTCTTGGGCGTTTCGTCAAAAAAAGACGAAACCGGGCTTTTGCGGTATCGCGTGTTGTCGCCACTTGCTCTTAAACTTACCCAAACCTTATTATTTTCAAACAAATTCTAGTCATTGCAAACGAACTTCTGCTAGATAGTCTCACACAAAACAGTTATTGTCACTCGCGATAGAGTGAAAAGATTTTCCGCGAAGCCTAAATGTGAGCCTGCCACGAGCCACACTTGTGGCGTGGTGGAAGCAATCTCCTTGCCAGTAGATCGCCACACTGCGTTTGCGATGACTATCCTGAACTTGTCATTACGAGCCGTGCAGAAAACACGGCGTGGTAATCTCCTTGCCATGACAACTTGCCAACAGATGGCCGCGAGGCTAAAAGCCTCTCGCCATGACAACCTGTTTTTACACTTACCACGCAGTTCTTGTCACTCGCGAAGCTTGAAAAGATTTTCCGCGAAGCCTAAATGTGAGCCTGCCACGAGCCACACTTGTGGCGTGGTGGAAGCAATCTCCTTGCCAGTAAATCGCCACACTGCGTTTGCGATGACTATCCTGAACTTGTCATTGCGAGCCGTGCAGAAAGCACGGCGTGGTAATCTCCTTGCCATGACAACTTGCCAACAGATGGCCGCGAGGCTAAAAGCCTCTCGCCATGACAACCTGTTTTTACACTTGCCACGAGTTCCTTGTCACTTGCGAACAACTTGCTCGCGTTTCTTGTCATGACGAAGCTTGAAAAGATTTTCCGCGAAGCCTAAATGTGAGCCAGCTACGAGCCACACTTGTGGCGTGGTGGAAGCAATCTGCTTGCCCCCCAAAAAAAAGCGGAAGAGAACCTTCCGCTTAAAACTAAACTTACCAGTTTTCACCAAGAAGTTCAAAATGAGCTTGTGGGTGTAAACACGCTGGGCAAACATTTGGAGCTTCAGGGCCTTCATGCAAGAAACCGCAATTACGGCAACGCCAAGTCACAACACCATCACGTTTAAAAACTTTTCCTTCTGCCAAGTTATTGTAAAGGTCACGATAACGTTTTTCGTGTTGTTTTTCAGCAATACTAATGTTTTCAAAAGCAAGTGCTACCGCTTCAAAGCCTTCTTCGCGAGCGATTTTGGCAAATTCTGGGTATAAATCATGCCATTCTTCGTTTTCGCCATCAGCAGCTGCTTTCAAATTATCCAAAGTATTTGAAGAAACTCCTGCTGGGTAAGAAGCCGTAATTTCAACGCAACCACCTTCCAAAAACTTCCAAAAACGCTTAGCATGTTCTTTTTCCTGGCTAGCAGTTTCTTCAAAAATTGAAGAAATTTGTACCAAACCTTCTTTTTTTGCCACGCTTGCAAAATAAGTGTAACGATTTCTTGCCTGAGATTCTCCCGCAAAAGCCTTCAAAAGGTTCTTTTCGGTCTGAGTTCCTTTAATAGATTGAGACATAAGCCTACTCCATGCTATTTTTTACTTTGCTCCTAAATATATTACCTAAAAGAACTTCATCAAAGAGAAAAATTAAATTTTTCCTTTTTTTCTAACCCATTGCCTTTTTTCGCTCATTTTACGCGATTTTCGTAAAATTTTCTCTTTTAACGCCATTCTTATCAAAAAAAAACACTAAAAAACTAACTTTATTCATCTTTCTTGTCTGTTTTTACAAAAGTTTAATCCCTACTTTTCTTCTAAGAAAATAAGTTTGGGGTAAGCTTTATTACAATTATTACACTTTGGAGTATATATGCTTGATTTAATGGCTATCCAGTCTAGCGTAGCTCACCCCACATTGGTGACTATGATTTATACGCTATTACTAGCCTTTGTTCTTTCATCTACAATCGGATGGACATACGAAAAAACCTTCAAAGGCCTTTCTTATTCAAGAAACTTTGTCCAAGCCTTAGTTCTTTCAACCGTTGTTTCTGCAACTGTAATGCAAGCCATTGGCGATAATGTTGGTCGAGGTCTTGGTATGTTAGGCGCTCTTTCCATTGTGCGTTTCAGAACCAGTTTTAAAGACCCGCGCGATATCATGTTCTTATTTGCAGCTCTTGGCGCAGGAATCGGCTGCGGTGTTTTTGCTTGGGGCGTTGCCGCAGGCGGCACTCTTGCTTTCTGTATCGTTGCTTTTATCTTAAGTGGAACTGGCCTTGGAACAAGACATTTTTATGATGGTATGTTACGCTTTGCTATGCCAAATGAAAGCGAAGCTCGTTTAGCCGTTGAAAAAGTAATGAAATCAAATATACGAACGTTCGTTCTTATCACAATGCGCGAAGTAGATGGTGGAAAAAGAATGGATGTCGCTTACCAAGTAAGACTTGCAAGACGCCACCCTGCAGCTGAAGTTTTAGCGTCTCTCTCTGCTATTGAAGGCATTTCTGATGTAAACTTTATGATGCAAGATGCTGTCACGGAGATGTAATATGTTTGAAAGATTACATGCTTTTTTTGACAAGAAAACAATAGTTTCTAAAAAGATGGGTTGTGCATGGATTTTATCCGTTGCTGCAATAGTTTCTTTCTCTTATGTAACAAAAGGAAGCGACGTTTTATTTAGTGGCATTGCAGAAGCTTCTGCAACAACCATTAGCGTTCCTTCTGCTGTAGAAATTATTAAGTTACATGTTGAAGTAGGCGAAGAAGTAAAAGATGGAGACACCCTCATTGAATTAAGTCGCCCAGATTTAGCCTTACGCATAAACGAAGTTAAAAGAGAACTTGATGCTCTTGAAGGTCGTGGAAACGTTTCTATGGCAAGTGTTGATCAAAAAGTCGCAGAAATCCAAGCTGATTTAGACACAAGACGCAACACATTACGATTTGAAATTCAAAAAATGGAAACTGAATACAAGCAGAATTTAGCCATTGCTAAAAGATTAAAATCTCTCTCTGGCGAAGGCCCTTCTAGCGAAAACGATGCTATGGCATCTCGTATTCAAAGCATGAAAAAAGAATTATCTGTTTTAGAAGCTAATGCCGCTACTCAGATTAGACTTTTAAGAGGTAGTAAAGGAAAACAAGCCCAATCTAACGCTTCTGAAGCCAAAATCTTACATGATGAATTAGCTCGTTTAGAACAAGAAATGAAAGAACAAACTATCCTTGCTAAAGGTGAATGGGTTGTAGCAACGGTTCTTGCTCGCGATGGTGAAAAAGTTTCTTCTTTTAACCCAATTATGACTCTTACCCGTAAAGAACCATCTCAAGTTCGCGGTTACTTACACGAAAACTTGCACAATAAAATCCAAGTTGGCGCAGAAGTAGAAGTAACTTCTCTTGGCCAACACGCAAAAGTCCGCGGGAAAATCATCGGCATGAGTAGCCAGATTGTTCCGTTTCCTTTGAGACTTTTGAAATCTCCAGATTTACCACTTTATGGTCGCGAAGTTAATGTAGCCATTCCAGAAAATAGTGGATTCTTACTTGGAGAAAAGGTTTCTATTTCAGAATTACCTGATTGGAAAAATCTATTGAACTCCCAAGAAAAATAAAACGTTTAAAAAGTTACGGATACGAGGATAAAATGAAACGAATATTATTTGGTTTATTGTGCGCTTTGCCTTTAGCTGCAGAGCCTTTGACTTTTGAACGTTTAATATCTTCCGTAGAAACCGAACCTGCTGTTCAAGCAGGCGAAAAAAAGAGAAAAGCCATACAATCAGGAACATCAACAAAACTTTGGAATAGTTTAGAACTTCAATACAAACTTGATGGTTTTGGTTTCATGGAACACGATTTTGAACTTAGATTCAAACCTAAAGTTTTTGGTGAAGGTTCAAGCACTGAAGAATATTGGAAAGCCCAAAGTTCTTACCAACAAAGTCGTGCTAATTTTTATCGTTCTTTTCTTGTTTATGAACGCTATGAAAGAGCATTGCGTTACCTTACACAAAAACGCAAGCAACAATTACATTTGGATATGGCTGCCGTAAACAAAGACCGATTAGAAGTTTTACATTTGAAAAGTGGCAGCGAAACATTTAACCCGGAAAATCTAATCAGTGCTCTTGAAAGAGAATCCGAATTGCAAGCAGAACTTATTGCCGATAGTAATGCACTTCGCGATATTGAAATGAAATTCCATTCTTGGGTTGATTTTGATTCTGTTGCTTTAGATACTAGCTTTTTACCTAAAATTTCAGATATTGAAACTCTTTTGAAAGAACCTTTACTTGTTGATGACACTTATTCCGCTGTGGCAATGGCAAAACAAAAATGGAATGTAGAATCAAAGCAATATGAACAAGAAAAAACAGGTTCAAACAAAATCATTTCTTCCATTGGAATTGGGTACAAACATTCTTTTGGTTCTTATGAATATGATTCTGTAAAAACAGGAACTTATTCCTATGATTATGAAAACAAAGTAGCCGTTGCTGATAAAAAATGGGAAATCACTCGCAAAGACGACGACCGCAGAACTCGAGATAAATTTTACGCCTCACTAACGCTTCGCTTGCCATTTTTTGGAACAGATGGCGGTGATGAAACCAAAAGACAACTTGATGTTCTTGAAGCCGAAAGTGATTACCTTGATGAAAAACGCAGTATCACTCAAAAAGTCGCTCGCCTTCGCGAAGAAACTCTTGCCTTAATAGCTCAGAGAAATGTCCAGAAAAATTTTGTTGAACGCGTTGATGCCGGCGATGTTTTTAAAGAATTTGCGGCTCGTTCTGGTTCTGACCCTCTTTTATTATTGCGCGCTCGTGATGTTTCTTTAGAAAGTGAAATTAAGGCATTACAACTTGAATATGAAATTTATTCTCGCTATCTGATTCTTTTAGACTACGCAGGTAAATTAGCTTCTCCAGATATTTCAACTCATTTTAAATTGGAAAAGTAAAATGGCCGGTGCCCGCGGTTTTAGTCTTCTTGAACGTTTTGAATTGAAATACCACATCCCTGTGGAATGGGCTGACATTATCGGTGAAATGATTTCTCCTTATTGTGAAGAAGATTATTATTCCAAAATTACTCCTGGTGGCTTTTATTGGATAACGAATCTTTATTTAGATTCTCCTAATTGGACATTTTTAAAATGGAGAAACGCTAGACTTCTTGACCGATTCAATATGAGAATCAGAACTTATGGTGAACACCCAGACCCCAAAGGCACTTTTCATTTTGAAGTCAAAAGAAAAATAAGAAACATTTGTTTTAAAAGTAGAGCAACTATCAAAGGCAAAAATCCTTCTTTTGTGTTTGAAAATCCAAAGGAAATGTGGCCTGTTAAAAGTGAACGAGATCGTCAATATTTAGAAGAATATTTGTACAAAGTAAATACTTTTAACGCAAGCCCAAGATTGTTGACTCAATATAAAAGGCGCGCTTGGTTTAGTACAACCGAAGAGTATTCTCGAGTAACTATTGATACTTGTATGCGATTCCGTGAAGAAAACGGTTTTGATTATACTGTTGACCCTCATTATATGCACTCTACTGGACTTCCACGCTTTTTTGCGCCAGGTTGTGATGCTGTTCTTGAATTAAAATGCCCTTGTTCTCAAGTCCCTTATTGGATGATGGATCTAATACACGCCTTAAACTTAAAACTAGCTGGTTTTTCAAAATTTGGAAATGCCGCGGCCGAATGGCAACGAATTTACGAAAATCCAAGAGGTTTTAGGGCACCAAATTACACAAATCTTGCCGGGGACTTTGCCAGAAACGATTAAGAAAAAGTATATTCCTTGTATTCTATGAAGGAGTTTTCCATGAAACACCCTAAACTTTCTTTAATTAGTACTCTTGTTTGTTTGGGCTTTTTAGCTTTGACGGCTTGTAGTAGCGATGATTCTTCTAGTTCTTCTGCCTCTAGTGGCGAAGGTGGACAAAATAACGATAAGCCAAATACGGAGTCAACTTTAACTCAAATGGCTTGTTCTGAAATTATGTACCACCACCCAGATTCTACTGTAGAATGGGTAGAAATTTTTATTGAAAAGGGCGAAGACATTGAAAACATGGCTCTTTCAGAACTCCGTTTAGATGGCGCTGTAGAATACAACTTCCCAGAAGAAGCATTGAAAAAAGGGGAACACATTGTTGTAACTGGTGACATTGATGCATTCAAAAAAGCTTACCCTGATTTTAATGGGCGCTTGTTTGGCCCTTGGAACACAGATAACAAAGGCTATGTTGAAAAACTTTCAAATGGTGGCGATGTTGTTTCTGTAAAATTAAGAGGTGCCGGCGATGTTGATTGTTCCTTTGATAACACTCCTCCATGGCCAAGTCTTGCTGATGGAGAAGGGGCTTCTTTGGTTTACCTTGGCGGAAACGCTTCTATGCCAACAAATTGGGCGGCAAGTAAAAAACTAGGCGGAAACCCAGGTTCTGGCGAAGATGAAGTTTACGCTCCGTTAACGGTTCGTATTAATGAAGTTGCTCCAACAGACGGCTCTAATGACTGGATTGAATTTTATAATTCTGGAAAAGCAGATGCCGATATTTCTGGTTGGCTTTTAATTGCCAAACGCCGTGCTGATACTTTAACGATTCCAGCCGGAACTATTGTGCCTGCTAATGGATTCTTAGTTTTAGAACAAAGCGTTTTTGGCGAAAGTTTACTTTTACTTCGCCGTGGCGAAAATCTTTATTTAAGAGAATTTATTGACGGTAAATGGACAAATTCTGAAACAGGCCTTGAATACCCAGCAACTCCTTCTGGTACAGCAGGCGTTTTAGAACTTTCTGACGGCACTCTTATGCAAGGCTCTTTAAAATCAGAAACAAAAGGTAAAAAGAATGTTTCGGAAATGCTTTCAGGGCCACTTTATGTAAATGAAATTTTCTACAACCCTCCAGAAGGTCAAATTGAATTTATTGAAATCATAAACACAGCAGATTCTGCTGTAGCGCTCTCATTACCTGTTGGTAGCAAATCAGGCGTTTGGGAAATCAGCGGTCTTGGAGAAGCGGCTCTTGAGACCATTAAAATCCCTGCTGGTGGTCTTTTGTTAATGCTTCCGGATACAAGTATTTTGGATTTAGATGCTTATGCTTCGACACTTGCCGAAAATGTTGTGTTGCAAAAATATTCTGGAAAAATTTCTAACCGTGGTGAACAAATCCTTGTTAAAGAACCTTATGCTTTTGTAGAAGATTTAACAAAGCCAAATGGAATTGACTGGTGTTACCGTTGGTCCGATGCGGTTCTTTATTCTGATGATGGCCTTTGGTCTGAAGAAGCTGACGGTATGGGAATGAGTTTACACCGCGCAGATTTCTCAATGCCAGGAAGTGACCCAGCTGCCTGGGAGGCAAACCTTCCAACACCTGGAGAAAAATAAAACCTTTTAAAACCTCGGGCTTTGCCCGAGGTTTCTTTTTTTAAGCCTTCACAAAACACATTTCAAATTTCACAAAAAAACTTCCATTTTTTCAAGTCCTTTGTAAAATCCCTCTTGTTGTCAAAATTCAAAAGATTTCAAATAAATGCAATTTATTTTCTTTTATTCAAATTTTTATATTAGCCACTAAATTGAATTTTTATTCTTTGTATTTTATTTGCAATGTTAGCCGTTTTTAAAAACATCAAAATAGGCGTTTTTCTTTCTTTTGTAAACCTTCTAATACAAGGCACCGCTTTTCTTGTTCAAAATTTTATTGCTAAAAATCTTGGGAACGAATCGTATGGTTTTTTTGGAATTTTACAAAACGACTATACGATTTTTTGTGCATTAGCTGATTTTGGAATGACAACTCTTATTTTAGCCTTTTTTGCAAATCGGGCTGTGAAAGGAAAGCTATTTACACAAATTATCCAATTAAGATTTTTTGCTTCTTTTGCTACAGCATTAGGAATGTTGCTGTTTGCCTTTTTTATTCGAAAAGACCATCCTGTATTTTGTGGCGAATTGATTTTAATCCCTGGATTAATTCTACAACATGCTTTTTTTGATTGGTATTTTACTTGTGCTGCATTTTGGAAACAATTACTTATTTCAAAAATTCTTCATGCTATTTCATACGCCTCCGTTATGGGAATAGCCTTAATTTATCTAAAACTAGAATCCATTGAAGCTATCGCTTTTTGTATGGTGCTAGCCGCTTTACCCGCTTGGGCGTTTGGCGTTTCGCATGCTTTTAAAAAACAAATTTTTACTATTTCAAAAAGAACATTCCGTTTTATTCATTTAATGTATAAAGCTGCCTTCCCTTATGCACTTGCTAGTCTAGCTAGTTTTGCCTATTTACCTATTGGACTTTATTTTGTTGATTACTTTGCCCCGCCCTCTCTTTTAAGCGCCTACAATTATGCAAATAAATTAATTGTTTTAGCTTCTGGCTTTATGGTACATTTTATTTCATCTTCTCTTATTTCATTACATAAGCAAAATGATTCTAAAGTACATTTTAAAGATCAAGTTATTTTTGTATCCTTTATAGCTTTGTGTGCCCTCCCTATTTTCCTTTTTCCACAGAAGATTTTGTCTTTACTTTTCTTTGCTGCCAATTGGACGCCTGATGTATTAAAATATTCCGCTTTTGTTTTGCAAGTTCTTGCGTGTTCTCTCATATTCCAAGCCATTCGTATGCCTTGTATTTCTCTATTGTTAAAGGAAAAATTTATTTGGAAATACGTCCTTTTAATTTCTATTGGTGGCGCATTCAATATCATTTGTTGCTATTTAGGAATTTCCTATTTCGGGGTAGAAAACGCCCCTCTATTCGTTTTATCAGGAGATATTTTATTTACACTCCTGCTAATTATTGATGCTTTGAAAAATAAACGATTTGTTCTTTAGAAAGGCAATGAATAAAGAAATGATACGGAAACTCTAGTTAATGGACTTTGCCCATCTAAAGGTGTCGAAATCTCAGGCAAAACAGAAAGACGTTCCGTTTTAAAAATCAAACCTAAAGCCACTCTATGTTCGGGCTTTCTGTATTCAGGAAGATTTTTTATAACACCTTGAAAACCAATTTCTTTCAAGAAAAAAGTTCTAATCCCTGCTAGATAAGTAAGTTCTGTTCCTAAATCGCTGTCATAAAATGGTTGAAAAATCCCTAGCAAATGAAAATATTGATTATGCAATAAATATTCTGCATTTAATCTAGCGCCTAAATCAAAAAAATCAAAATCATAACGGAATCCGCCATACAAAGCGTATGAAAGATTTAATCCAAAAGAAAACTCTTGCAAATAATATGGAGAAAAACGCACATATTGAATTTTAGGCTTTTGAACTAAGACTGAATTTTCTAAAGCTATTCCAAAACGATACTTTGTTTGTAAGCCAATAAAAGCATAACGTTCATTTCGCATGCCAGCAAAGAGCTTGTTTTCTTTCGCAGAAACAGGATTTAAAAGAAATAGACAAATTAAAATAAACAACATTTTCTTTTTCATAATGCGTCCTCAACATACCAACTTAAAACTTCATAACCTTCTTGAGTCAAATGCAACCCGTCAAAATAATAGTCCTTTTCAATTTCATTTTTACCGGATAAAAAATATTCATGCAGGCTAATAAACTTATAAGAAACCCCTGAAGCATCTAAAGCGCCTTCTAATTTTTCATTAAGCTTTCGGATTTCTTCATTTATTCTGGGGTTTTGTTTCCAAAGAAAATTTCTTGGCAAAATAGAAACAGCATAAAAAGTACTTGCTTTAAATTCTTTGACCTGATGAATATACTTTGAAATAAAATCATCTATAAAAACAGATGTCAAAGTATCATTTTCCATACCTAATATCAAATTATTCGTCCCAATAAGCATTACTGTCGGAATGCCTTTACAATCTTTGGTATTCCATTTAGCAACATCTTCAATAATTGCCCCACTCACGGCATGCTTATGAATATCTCTCCCCGAAAAATAAAATTCTAAATCCCAAAGTCTTGTAATTGAATCGCCAACAAAACAAATCTCTGACGTTTCTTCTTGAACGCCACAGCTAAAGAAACTAAAAGAAAATAAACAACTACAAATCAGCAATACTTTGCGAAACAACATAACGTTTAAAATAGAAAACCTTTGAAAACTTTAGAAAATACATACTTGAATAAAACACTAAAAATCTAGAAGCTTTGTAATTTTTATATTTAGCCTTATGCCATTTAGCATTTATTTGTTTTTAGTTTTTTGCTTTTTTGTTTTAGCTTTATTTTATGCCGTCCCCAAAAAGGCTAGGCCCTTAATTTTACTTTTTTCAAGCATTGCTTTTTATGGCTTATGTGACGTTCGATTTCTTGCACTTTTAGCCATTGAAATCTCTTTTACATTTTATCTTGGTAAAAAGATTGAAGCTAATTTAGCGCAAAATAAAGCCAAAAAATTTTTATTTCTAGGTATTCTTTTTGTTTTGACTATTTTAGGATTCTTTAAATATTTTAACTTTTTTGTAGAGCAATTTTCTTTTTCGTTTAAATCAATTCTTTTGCCGCTAGGGATTTCATATTATAGTTTCAAAGCTATTAGTTATCTTATAGACATCTACAAACAAAAACGTTCCTCCGAACCATCTTTTACCTTTTATGCATTATACATTTCATTTTTCCCGCATTTGATTTGTGGGCCTATTGTCCGTTCTGAAACCATAACAGAACCTCTAAAAAAAGGTATTGCTTACAACCCGGAATTATTCAAACAAGGATTTTTACTTCTTGTCTCTGGCTTGTTTAAAAAAGTAGTCATCGCTGATAGAATCGGAACTTATATCAATACCATATTTGCGACTCCAGAAGCTTACCCATCTTTTGCTCTTTTACTCGCTTTACTTTTATTTGCATTACAGCTTTATTGTGACTTTGGTGGTTATTCTGAAATTGCGGTCGGCTTTACCAAAATGTTTGGAATCCCATGCAATGACAATTTTTTACGCCCTTATTTTGCACTAAACATTAGAGACTTCTGGAGGCGCTGGCATATTTCTTTATCTTCTTGGTTAAGAGATTATGTTTACATTCCTCTTGGTGGAAATCGCCTTGGTAAAAAACGACAACATTTCAATACTCTAGTAACATTTATCGCTTGCGGTATTTGGCATGGTAGTGCCTTACATTTTATCCTTTGGGGACTTTGGCATGGCGTTTTTAACACCTTAACTCCTAGAAAAGATCCTCAACTTTTCAAAAAGCCTGTTAAAATACTAGCCTTCGTCTTAACATTTTCCATTGTTCTTTTTGGATGGCTTTTATTTAAAATTGATTCAGCCCCAAAACTTTTGCAATTTCTTTCACATTTAATTTCTGATTTTAGTATTAACGTTTCAACAATTTCTAACTCTTTACTCCCCTTTACTTATTCCAATACTTGTATAGCTCATTTTTTAACCACTCTTGCCTTTGTCTTTATTTTATTTTCACAAGAATACTTACAAGAAAAAGGAAAAGACAAAGAGTATTTATTTTTTACTATACAACTTTTTTGCGTATTCCTTTTTTGCCAAACAGGGAACTCGCCATTCCTTTATGCCAACTTTTAGAGATTAAAAATGAAAAAACTTTTAAAAATTTTTCTTTCCGTTTTATTGCTATGTGCTATCGCGCTCTTGTTAAAAAATGAATTTGCACGACTACTCACTAAAAATTCTCCTTATGGAATTCAGACTTTAATTTCTAAAACAGCCTCTGCAGAAAATTTATTTGTCGGCTCTTCAATGTTTCGACAAGGCATTGACATATTTGCATTAGAAGAAAAATCGCCAGGAACTTCATGGATATTAGCTTATAATGGCAATCAACCCGTGTGGGAAAAGATTATTTTAGAATCTTTATTGAATAACAATGTTAAAATAAAAACTCTCTTTTTAGATATGTATGCTTACTCTGTTGTAGTTCCTCCAAAAGTAAGTGATGAACGTTTATTTTTACACACCGATTTAAAAACAAAAAAAGAATTCTGGAATATTTTAAAACAAACCGGTAACGCCTCTTTACAAGAACTTTTCCAAATGTTCGTTACTTCTAATAATGAAATTTTATGGACATGGCCACTAAACAAAAAACTAACTGACAATCGATACCTACGTGGAGGCAACACTGCTTTTAGCCCAGGAAGCACAGATAGTTTAATCAGAAGTTTACCTCCTGTTACTATAGATGATTTTTCTTTTAGAAAAGAACAAAAAAATGCTTTGCTTGAAATCTTTGCCCTCTGTAAAAAACACAACGTAAACCTTGTGCTGATAGAAACTCCAAAATATATTGAAATAGCGACTGATTCCAATTACCTTCAAGTCATGACTGAATATATTGAATTAGCAAAAGCAAATCGCGTTGAATTTTTAATTTCAGAATCAACAGCCAATCAAATGCAACAAAAGGATTCTTCTTTTAATTACATAGAAAGAATGATTCCTTTTAACTCTGACGATCCAGAATCTTTTCAAGATAGAATTCATCTATCTTCTAAAGGCCGGAAAATTTATACAGAAAAAATTCTAAAATTTTTCAAATAACTTTCACAAAAATCATTCCACCAAAACTTTGTCATGCTTTGTCTCTTTAATTTTAGAGACTATTCGTTTCTCGCAAAGTTTCCCGAAAATAAAAATCGCATAAATCCACAGCCAAAACAGCCCTGATTTATACCCGGCAGTAAAGAACCACCAACCTAAATGGTAAAGGAATAAGGCGTATAACATCCACAACAATGGTGTTTTGGTTCTACGTACTTTTTCATAAAGAAACGAAATTAAAAACGCTATACAAAATGGAAATAATGCTACACCGAATATACCCCAATCTTTATACACTTCCCAAAGATAACCTGTTGTATTATAACCTGGAATTTTTTGAACACTCTTGTTAAACGCATTATCCCAGCCATAATAATTTCGAATTAAGCCAGGTAACATTGTAAATTCAAACACCCCATGAAAAGCATCTATCCCATAGGTAAAAGGATGTTTTTCCCTATCTGACATTGGATTTAGCATAAAATCTAAATTCCAATAATTATTCGCAACATAATCATAAGGGATAGAAACCACTCTATCAATAGCCATTCCTTCTAAAGAACGCCCACCATATTGAGAGCGAACAACAGCAACACTTATAAAAAGAGCTACTGCTAAAAAAAGCGTAACAACAATAAATGAAACTGATATTTTCTTTTTCAAATAATTAAACAAAATAAAAAGAATACCCACACTTAAAAAAAGCGATGTTCTACTTGGATAAGCTAACAACGCTAAAACAACTGTAACAAAACTAATAGCAATACAACTTATACGAATCAACTTGTAAGGATTTATCGATTTAAAAGATGCGACTCCAGAGAATAAAACAACCAATGGCGACGACATAACAAAAATGGAAAACACACCATAATTCGCTTCTGAAGAAACCCATTTCGTAACATCTTTTGCAAAGACAATCAAGGTGCCGACTTTAGCTACCATACCAATAACACCCAATAAAAAAATACCGAACAAGAAAAGAGTTAAATAAAAATGCTTATACCAATCATATTTCTGTTCCATTGTATCCGGTAACCATTTTTTAGAAGAATCTTTAAAAGCCTGATCTTTAGGATAAACTAAAGAAAATGTTAAAGTCCCTAATAAAAAAGAAACCATTGCTCCAATCCAAACAATCCATGTTAAAGGTCTAAAATCAGACATGGCTGTATTTAATTTTAAATAAGCAACGCCTAAAGTAAGTGCTTGAGTAAAAACATAAATATTGCCTGGACGAAAAAAATCTTTCTTTAAAATCCATGTCTGAAATAGGCATAAAATAACTACGAAAAAACATGCAATGCTTACACCGTAATCCTGCATGATTTCCAACATGTCAAACCTCTAAATCAGAACTTTAATTTCTAATGCTTTTTCAACAATAATTTTAAATTTCCTAATTCTCTTGAAATAGAAGAATCTGAAGGAAGCTTTTTCATAAATTCAATGAAATTACAAATAACAACAGCAAACAAGCCTGATAACAACATAGTGAATGCTAATATAACACTACGCCTTGGACGCACTTTTTTATCATTTTCCCAAGGTGGTTGCAAAACAACTAAATTCGTTGGCTTATTCACTTCATCTAAACGCAACTGTTCACTTTGCTGTCTAAGAAATTTATATATCGTCTGTTGGATTTTTAATTCACTTTCTATTTTCAAATATTGCGCTGTTAAATCAGGCGTTTTACTTAAAGCCAATACACCCATTTTATTACGTTTACCTTTAATTGCCTCTGCAATAGAAGCGTCTAAAGATTTTAAACGACTTGACAATTCTTCATACCGTTTCGTTTGATCACCTCGTTGCATTTTTTCATACGAAATTTCTTGCACTAATGCATCTCGTTCTGATTGCAAAGTGCCTAAATATTTTACGGTTGATTCTAATTGTATTTCTGGGTCATACAAATTGTTTTCAGCTTGAAATTTAGTGAAAACTTTTTCTAAGGAATCTAAATTATGTTCAACTTCTTTTAGGCGAGCATCCATATAAATTCTTGATTGCTTCGCTTGATTCGTATTGTAAGCATTATACATAGAATCAGATTTTGTTAAAATAAATTGTAGAATCTGCGCTGCTAGTTTGTAATCTTCATCTTCAAAGCGCAAATAAAACATATTTTCATCATTATATTCAAGCGTCAAATTTTTCCTGAAAATTTTTAAGAGGTCTGCTTGATATTTTCCATCAAATTCATAATGTTCTCGAATTCCAAATTTTTCAATCGTTTCTTGATGTAATTGCCAAGAATTAAAAAATGTCCACACGATATTTGTTGCTTGATCTTCACTACCTAAAAGTGAAGATACAGAAGAAAGGCCTGAAACATTTTCAAGCATTTTCCCTAAAGAGCTCCCGATAGAAGATTTTCCTGATGGAGGAGTAACAATTGCTTCTGCTGCAAATACCGGCTTCATTACCCACATTACTACAATAAACATAGCAAGTGTCGGTAAAAGAACTATAGACAAAAATAAAGCTTTATGTCTTAAGCTATTGTTCAACACCTTAAGTAACAATTCAAACAACGATAAATTTTCTTTTTGTTCCATACTATTTATAATTCATATAAAGAATAAATGACGAAGAAACCACAGTTAATAACGACGCTAAAAACATCGTAAAATCTTTAAACGATTCATAAGTGCTTTTTGGAATTTCAATAAAATCCCCAGGTAAAATAGCGTCTTCTGTGGCATTGACATCTAAAGTTTTTCTATTACCTCGTACAACACGAACTTGATCCCAAGAACCAGTAATTGGTGTAACACCAGAAGCTGCGATATAATCTAAGGCTTTAAAATCTGGATTGTATGGGACTTTTCCCATTGCAGCAACAGCACCACCAACATAAACAAATTCATTTGTTCCTCTTTCATCAATAAAAGAAATTTCCATTCCTGGAGTTGGTTTTATAACACTTGCTGAACTTACAGGAACACGCTTTTCTGTTCCCGAAGAATCTTTCACTAACAAAGAAAGGTAACCACCATTTTCAATATTATTACCAAAGGCTTTTACATAATAATCTCTAATCGTCATACCTTCTTTATAAGCCAAAGCCTTTCTTGCTGTTGGCAAAGCAAGTGTTACAACTTCTGTATATTCCTGATAAGGGACAAAAAAGAAATCACCTTGTTTTAAAATCAAATCTTTTTCAAGTTTTCCTTCTCTTGAAATTTCTTCTAAATTAATTCTCAAAGAATCATTGTCACGAATCAACAAAATATTTTCTAAATCAGAAACCGGCAAAAATCCGCTAATGTTTCTAAAGAATGTGCTTAATCGTGTCTGAGGTTCTATAATAAATTGTCCTGCATTACTTACTGCTCCCATTACATTGATTTTAAAGCTTTTTAATTTTGATAATTGCACATAACAATAACGCGCATCATAACGAGTTCCAATTTTTTCAAGAATTATTTTCTTTGCTTCAAAAAATGGTTTGCCACCAACTTCAATCGCGCCAACTTCATCTATAATAATGGTTTGATCAGGATTTACCTGCACTGAAAAATAAGCATTCTCTAAAAAGATATCTAAAAAATCTCCAGGCCCTAATTCATAAAGAGAATCTATTGCTGATTCTGCTATATTAGGTTGCAAAGAAACATTACCTCTAGACTTCATACTAGAAGATTCTTGAAATATCTTTGGGTCTGCATAAGAACACAAAACCAAAAACAGAACGCCAAACAATGTATGTTTTAAAACTTTTGAAATTAACATATACTTCTACAAAAAAACAATATGGTTAAATATACAAAAAAGGTTTCAATGAAATATTGAAACCTTTTTTGCAAAACATTCTTAAAGCATCTAAGCTTTATTCGGCTGCTTTGCCTTCTCCTTCAACCATATCAAGTGGCTTATCTGCAGCAGCTTGAGAATCAGACTTCTTTGCCTTAACAACAATTTCATCTTCAACCAAACCAATGAGAGCCATTTCAGCAGCGTCACCAGGACGATTTGGACCAAGTTTCAAGATGCGAGTATAACCACCATTACGGGAAGCATAACGCGGACCGATAACAGCAAATAACCCCTGCAAAACTTGTGGATCGCGAACAAAACGAGCTGCTTCACGACGAGCAGAAAGGTCGCCCTTCTTTGCATAAGTAACCAAACGATCAACTACGCTGCGAGCAAGTTTTGCCTTGTGCAATGTAGTACGAACATAACGGTCGCTCTGTTCTGCTTCTAAACCTTTGCCGAGAATGGATGTAGCCAAGCTACGGAGAATGGCACGCTTGTGTTGAGCGTTTACGCCTAATTTTTTATTCTTAACACCGTGTCTCATTTTTAATCCTTCAGGTATTCATCGACGTCCATGCCAAAGTTAAGGCCCATCGACGTTAAGACTTCGTTCAATTCGACCAAAGATTTGCGGCCGAAATTCTTGTATTTCAGCATATCGTTTTCTTTGTTGCGAACAAGTTCGCCAAGCGTATGGATATTAGCCATGCGCAAGCAGTTTGAAGAACGAACGGAAAGTTCAAGTTCATCTACTCGCATACGCAACAACTGAGCAATGCGCTGACGTTCTTCATCTTGTTCCACTTCTCCAGAAGGTTCAAGTTCGCCTTCAAAGTTAATGAAAATTTCAAGATGATCAACCAAAAGCTTTGCTGCATAAGCAAGAGCATCTTCTGGATCAATAGAACCATCAGTAGTCAATTCCAGTTCTAAACGATTGTAATCGGTTCTTTGGCCGACACGAGTATCGCTGATATGGAAAGCACACTTCTGCACAGGGTTAAAATTGGCGTCCATAATAATTTCGCCAATTGGGTGTTCTTCGTCGGATTGAGCTTTCAATTCATCTGCAGTGACATAGCCACGACCAGAAGAAATTTTCAATTCCATACTCAAAGAAGCATTGCCAGAAAGCGTTGCAATATGAACATCCGGAGTCAAGATAACCACATTTGGATTATCTTCAATATCCGCAGCTGTAACACGGCCTTGACCGGACATATCTAAACGTAAAGTTTCATCGTGATCTGAAAGAAGCTTTACACGGATATTTTTCAAGTTCAGGATAATGTCAGTAACATCTTCCTTAACACCAGGAATAGTGGCAAATTCTTTATCCACTCCGGCGATTCGAACAGAAACAATAGCAGCACCTTGCAAGGAAGAAAGGAGAGAACGGCGTAAAGCATTACCAACTGTTATGCCCCAACCGCGTTCCAAAGCTTCTATAACAAACTTTGCATAGCGGCCATCCTCACCAGTTTCCACTTTTTGGAAAGAGCGCGGCATTTGAAGTGATTTCCACATCATAAACGATACCTCTCGTAAATTAAATGTGTCTCTTCTTTTTGGGACGGCAACCATTGTGTGGCATACCCGTCACATCACGAATGGACAAAACTTCCAAACCAGCATTCTTAAGTGCGCGAACTGCAGATTCACGACCACCGCCAGCACCTTTTACTTTTACATCAACCTTGCGCATTCCAAGATCAAAAGCTTTGCGAGCTGCATTTTCTGCTGCAAGCTGTGCAGCAAATGGAGTGCTTTTGCGAGAGCCTTTGAATGCATTACCAACACCAGGAGAACCCCAAGCGATTACGTTACCGCGGGTATCCGTGATAGAGATAATTGTATTGTTAAAGGTAGCGTTGATGCATGCAATCCCTTGCACATCAGCACGCTTTTTACCTTTTTTAACCTTAACTTCTTCAGAAGCGGCTGCAGATTCTGCAACCGGCGTTTCCTTAATTTCTTCGTCAGCCACGTGCAATCTCCTTACTTCTTCTTATTAGCTACGGTTTTCTTAGGACCCTTACGAGTGCGGGCATTAGTACGGGAACGCTGACCACGAACAGGCAAACCCTTGCGATGACGGAGGCCACGATAGCAACCAATGTCAAGCAAACGCTTAATGTTCAGCGTAACTTCCGCACGAAGTTGACCTTCTACGGAATATTCATCTTCCAAAAGGCGACGAATCTTACCTTGTTCTTCTTCGGTCAGATCATCACATTTCTTGTTCTTGTCGATATCCAAACGAGCACAAACTTGTCTGGATGTGAATAAGCCGACTCCGTAAATAGCAGTCAGACCATATTCAACAGTCTTATTTCTCGGTAAATCGACACCAGCGATACGTGCCATGTGAACTCCTATCCCTGTTTCTGCTTGTGACGGGGGTTTTTCGAACAGATGATGCGCAATACACCTTTTCTACGGATGATCTTGCAGTTTTCACATCTGGGTTTAATGGAGGCTTTAATTTTCATAGGTTATTACCTTCTGTTTTTAGACCTATTACTTGTAACGGAAAGTTATTCTCCCCCTATTCAAATCATAAGGGGAAATTTCAACCAGTACTTTATCGTCCGGAAGAATTCGAATGAAATGCTTACGCATTTTTCCTGAAACATGAGCAAGGATCTCGTGACCATTGCCTAGCTGCACACGGAAGAACGCACTAGGTAGAGCTTCTAGCACAACACCTTCAACCTGAATACCTTCTTCTTTTGCCACTAGGACGCCTGCCTGCCGCGAATGCGGCCATGTTTAAGGAAACCATCATAATTCTTGGTATGCAACTGAGCTTCTAACTGACGAAGCGTATCCAGCGCCACACCAACCACGATTAGCACCGAGGTACCCCCAATATAGAAAGACATATCCAAAGCGTCTTTCAAATGAAGCGGACCAACGCTAATAAAAGCAAGGAAAATTGATCCTGGGAGTGAAATTCGGGTCAATACATAGTCGATGTATTCTGCCGTGTTCTTACCTGGACGATATCCAGGGATAAATCCTCCAGATTTCTTCAAGTTTTCAGCAATATCATTTGGGTTATATTGAATTGCTGTATAGAAGAAAGTGAAGAAAATAATCAACAAGGCAAATATCACACTATAAGAGATATGCCCTGGAACAAATGCAGCTGCAAACGACTGTGCCAAGCTGACGTTCGGCATCCAAGAAGCAATCATCGCAGGGATGAACATAATCGAGGATGCAAAAATTACAGGAATAACACCAGCCGTATTAACCTTGAATGGCAAATAACTAGCCTGGCCACCTATAGTTTTTGTGCCGACCGTCCGACGAGGACTTTGGAGCGGAATGCGACGGTTCGCTTGTTCGACAAACACAATGAAACCAACAATAGCAACCACAAGTGCAAGAATGAAAATTTCTATTGCAAGAGGTTGGATATCGTTAGCAAGCATTTCTAGTTCGGCGAAGACGGCCCGCGGAAGACCGCCGACGATACCGGCGAAGATAATAAGAGATATACCATTACCAACACCACGAGAAGTAATCTGTTCTCCAAGGTACATCACAAAAATCGTACCTGTGGTGAAGGTTAAGGTAGCAAGCAAACGGAAACCCATATTTCCCATACCAGAAGCAAAATCTTCTAGCAAAACAGAAATACCGGTTCCTGCTGCTGTAGTAACTTTTAAGTTAGAAAGCCACACCGAAACGCCCCAGCCTTGCAATGCAGCCAACACAACTGTAAAATAACGTGTGTATTGGTTTAATTTTGCTCGACCTTCTTGGCCTTCCTTCTGAAGCATTTGGATAGCCGGAATAACGGCACCCATAAGCTGGATGATAATGCTTGCACTAATGTAAGGCATTATACCTAAAGCAAATACCGTCGCTTTAGCAAAAGCACCGCCAGTAAAGGAATCATACAAACCGAATAAGTTATTGCTATTGCGGAAGTATTCACTCAATACGGCAGAATTCACTCCAGGAATGGTGATATGCGCACCAATACGATAAATAATCAACACACCTAACGTAAAAAGAAGTTTTTTACGTAGGTCTGCGATTTTAAATGCATTGACAAACGCATCAATTGCTTTCTTAAGAGATTCCATTAGACAATCTCAACCTTGCCGCCAGCAGCTTCAATAGCAGCTTTTGCTTTTTCACTGATAGCGTTAACTTTTACTGTAATAGCTTTATCAAGAGTACCAAAAGCAAGAACCTTGACTGGAACTTTGATGTTGCTGATAAGACCTAAGTCAAACATAACTTTAGCATCAAATTCAACAGCACTAACCTTAGCCAAACGGTTCAAGTTTACAACCTGTACTTCTTTAGCAAATGGATTGTTGAATCCACGCTTAGGAGTACGGCGATGAATAGGCATCTGACCGCCTTCAAATGCAACACGGCCACCCTTAGCACTCTTACGAGCACCAGCACCCTTCTGACCACGTCCGCCGGTTGTTCCCCAACCAGAACCAGGACCGCGACCTATGCGCTTACGGCTTTTGCCCTTGGCAGCTTTTCCAGGATTAAGAGTATTCAATTCCATCTTAGATTTCCTCCACCTTGATCAGGTGACGGACACGTGCGATCATACCAGCAATGCTAGGAGAAAGCACATGTTCCACGGTTTTACCGATGCCACGCAAACCAAGAGCTTGCATATTAGCTCTGTGTTCAGGCAAGGTACGGATAGTTCCCTTGATTTGGGTAATACGAACTTTCTTCATTGTATTACTCCTTAGGCATTACCGCGCAAGATGGCGCAAGCCTGTTTATTTTTCTGAGCCTTAAGCCCTTCAATACAAGCATATACAACAGTGCTTGGATTAGAAGAACCGTGAATTTTTGTCAAAATGTTGCGCACACCGGCAAGTTCAAGAACTGCACGAGCAGCAGCACCAGCAATAACACCAGTACCAGGGGCAGCAGGCATCAAAAGAATGCGAGTGGCACCAAACTTCACTTCGATATCGTGAGAAATGGTTCCATCTTGAACATGAACTTCTACGAGATTGCGTTGAGCAGCTTCGGTTCCCTTACGGATAGCTTCAGAAACTTCTTTAGCTTTACCGAGACCAACGCCAATCTTGCCGTTTTTATTGCCAACAACAACCAAGGCACTGAAAGAAAAGCGACGACCGCCCTTCACCACCTTGGCACAACGGTTGATATGAACAACCTTATCTTCAAATTCTGAAACTTGAGCTTCGCGTTCCAAAGTGTACCTCTTAGAATTCAAGTCCGCCTTCACGAGCACCTTCTGCAAGTGCCTGAACGCGGCCATGGTAAATGAAACCACCACGATCAAATACTACGGAATTGATCCCTTTGGACTTAGCAATTTCCGCAATAAGAAGACCGAGCTTTTTGCTTTGTTCGCTCTTTGTCAATTCCGAGAACTTGGATTGGAAATCCTTAGAAGCGGTTGTCAGCTGAGCGAGAGACTTATTGTTCTGATCATCAATGATCTGAGCAACCATGTGGGCAAGGGAGCGACGTACTGCCAAACGTGGACGTTCAGCAGTGCCAACCACAGACTTGCGAACACGTTCATGGCGCGCAATACGTGATAAGAATCTTTTCTTAGCAATAACAGTCATAACTTACCCTTATTTACCTGTCTTCTTGCCTTGCTTACGACGGACAATTTCACCTTCGTACTTAATGCCCTTACCCTTATAAGGTTCTGGACGACGATACTTGCGAATTTCCGCAGCAGCCTGACCCACTTTTTGCTTGTCGATTCCCTTAATGGAAATCTTAAGCGGATCCACGGCAGTTAATGTGATTCCTTCCGGAGCTTTATAAATAACCGGATGGGAGAAACCGAGAACGAGATTCAGGTCTTTTCCCTTCTGTTCTACACGATAGCCAACACCAACAATTTCCAAATTCTTCTGGAAACCTTTAGTAACGCCTTCTACCATGTTCGCAACAATAGCACGAGTAGTACCGTGAATTGCACGAGAGAACTTCTGATCGTTCGGGCGAGAAAAAGAAAGTTCATTGCCTTCGAGTTTGATAGCAATCAACTCATGTACATCCGCAGCCAATTTTCCAAGAGGACCTTCCACTTGAATGTTCTGGCCATTAATAGCCACTTTGACTCCGGCAGGAATATTAATAATAGCTTTACCTATACGGGACATCTTAACCTCACCAGACCTTAGCGATGACTTCACCGCCAACTTTCTGTTGACGAGCTTCGTGATCTGTCATCACCCCTTTGGAAGTGGAGATTATCGCAAACCCAAGACCATTGCGAACGCGTGGCAAATTGGCAACATCAACATAGTGACGAAGACCAGGTGTACTTACACGTTCAATGCCGAGGATAGCGGATTCGCCCTTCGTGTAGCGGAGCAAGACTTTTAAAACACCTTGCTTGCCATCTTCAACGACGACGAATTTCTTGATGAAACCTTTTTCCTGCAATACGCGTGCAATTTCACGCTTCAAGTTGCTGGCAGGAATGTCAACCACAGGCAATTTCGCAAGCGATGCGTTGCGAATGCGTGTGAGCATATCAGCAATAGGATCTGTCATAGACATTGTGAGTTCTCCTTACCAGGACGACTTGGTGATACCAGGGATTTCGCCAGCAAGAGCCATTTCGCGGAAGCAAATACGGCAAAGGCCAAAGCGGCGCATAAAGGCGTGCGGCCTACCGCAACGCTTGCAACGATTATACCCACGAACAGTGAACTTCGGAGTACGTTTGCATTTTTCAATCATTCTTCTGCTTGCCATGGTATTACCTTACTTTCTATATGGAAGTCCAAGAGCTTCGAGAAGAGCACGACCTTCTTCATCTGTCTTTGCAGATGTTACAAAGGAAATGTCCATACCGAATGTGTGAGAAACTTTATCAATGTCGATTTCAACGAAAATCGTTTGTTCTTTGATGCCCAAGGTAAAGTTACCACGACCATCAAAACCACGACGAGCCAAACCACGGAAGTCACGAACACGCGGTAAAGCAATGTTCACGAAACGGTAGAAGAAATCCCACATGTTATCGCCATGAAGAGTAACCTTAGCACCAATGCCCATACCTTCACGGAGTTTAAAGTTGGAAATAGCCTTCTTAGCAGTTGTAATCACGGCCTTTTGACCAGTAATTGCAGAAAGAGTGTCTGCGGCTTCGTCAAGAATCTTGCGATTGCCGGCAGCTTCACCAACGCCCATATTCAAAACAATCTTTTCTAAGCGTGGAATCTGCATTACATTTTTGTAGCCGAAGCGTTCCTGCAATGCAGGAATCACTTTTTCTCTATAATGTTGTTGCATGCTATTCATGTTAAACCTCAAAGAGCCTTACCGGTTTTGACGCTTACGCGAACGCTCTTTTTACCAGCTTCACGAACACGACGTGTACGAACTGGAACAGAACCTTCCAAAAGCATCACATTAGAGACATGGATAGGCATTTCTTTATCAACAATGCCACCCGCCTGATTGGCCTGGCTAGGCTTTTCATGGCGTTTGCAAACATTAACACCACTGACAATCACGCGATTCTTCTTAGGATCGACGCTGATGACTGTGCCGGTTTTACCCTTAGAGGCGCCTGCAATCACCTTTACGTTATCATTCTTCTTGATCTTTGCCATTAGAGAACCTCAGGGGCAAGGGAGATGATCTTCATAAATTTCTTCTCACGCAATTCACGAGCCACAGGTCCAAAAATACGAGTTCCACGTGGTTCGCCATCTTTGTTTACCAAAACAACAGCGTTATCTGAGAAGCGGATTAAGGAACCGTCTTTACGACCGATTTCCTTGCGTGTACGGACAACAACAGCTTCAGCCACAGCGCCCTTCTTCACCTTGCTCTGGGGGATAGCGTCTTTTACAGCTACCTTGATTACATCACCGATACTTGCGTAACGACGATTTGTACCGCCCAAAACTCGGATGCAGGCGACTTCCTTGGCACCACTGTTATCTGCCACGACGAGTCTGGTTTCTTCTTGAATCATATTCGCCTTACTCCAAAGAAATTATTTCTTCTTTTCCACAATCCGAACAAGGCGCCAACGCTTTGTTGCAGAAAGGGGACGGGTTTCCATGATTTCTACCAAGTCACCTTCACCAGCTTCATTGTTTTCGTCATGAGCTTTAAGTTTCTTAGTAGTGGTCATGATTTTGTTATACATCGGGTGACGTTTGCGGTTTTCAACCACAACCGTAATCGTTTTATCCATAGCACTGGAGAATACGATACCCTGTCTTACCTTGCGTAAATTTCTATCCATTTTCCTGTTCCTCGCGGCTTAAGCCTTTGCCCTTTCGGTAAGGATTGTCTTGATTCGTGCGATGTCCTTACGAGCAGAACGAATCATAGAAGGTTTTTCCAAATTACCGGTTTTTGCGGCAAGACGGAAGTTAAACAGATCGAGATTCAGCTGGGCGAGCTTTTCCTGAAGCTGGTCAGTGCCCATTTCTTTTAATTCACGAGCTTTCATTAGATCTCCGAAGCTTCAATAATCTTAACCTTGAGTGGAAGTTTCTGAGCGGCAACAGCAAGAGCTTCCATTGCCAATTCTCTTTCAACTCCACCCATTTCGAAAATAATGCGCCCTGGAAGAATTACTGCTGCCCAGAATTCTACACCGCCTTTACCTTTACCCATACGAGCTTCAGCAGGGTGCTTAGTTACTGGCTTATCAGGGAACACGCGAATCCAAACACGGCCACCGCGTTTGATTTTACGAGTCATAGCAATACGTGCTGCTTCAATCTGGCGAGCAGTGAGCCAGCACTTTTCCAAAGCCTGAAGGCCGAAATCGCCGAAGGCCATGTAGTTACCACGAGTGGCAACGCCCTTCATGCGGCCTTTCATCATCTTACGGAACTTAGTTCTTTTAGGACTCAGCATAGCTTATTTCTCTCTCTTGGTGTCAGACATAACGTCCTTACCGATCTTTTCACCGTGCATGATCCACACCTTAATACCGATGGAACCATAAACAGTCTTTGCAGTCGCAGTAGCGTAATCAATGTCAGCACGGAGCGTGTGCAAAGGAACGCGACCTTCAGCATATTTTTCCACTCGAGCAATTTCGGCACCGCCAAGACGGCCACCAACTTGCACCTTGATACCTTCGACACCCATACGCATTGCGCTCTGGATCGCACGTTTCATAGCACGGCGGAAAGAAATACGCTTTTCAAGCTGACGAGCAATGTTTTCAGCAGTCAACTTGGCATCCGTTTCTGGACGCTTGATTTCGTGAACGCTAATATAGATATCTTTTCCGGTTAAGAATTGAAGTTCGCCTTTAAGCTTTTCCAATTCTTCACCTTTTTTGCCAATCACGATACCTGGACGAGCTGTATAGAGGTTTACATTAACCTTTTTAGCAGTACGTTCAATCCCGACGCGAGAAAGAGAAGCATGTTCAAAACGCTTCATCAAATAGCGACGAAGAGTGATATCTTCATTAAGCAATTCGGCAAACTTGCCTTCAGCGTACCATTTGGACTGCCATCCTCTGATAACACCAAGGCGAAGACCGTTCGGATGAGTTTTTTGACCCATGGTTTACTCCTTATCGGTGTCGTTAGAAACAACGACGGTCAAATGAGACATTGGCTTTTCAATACGATAGGCACGACCTTGAGAACGCGGACGAATGCGTTTCATAATCATTGCACCATCAGCAAAAATTGCCGTAATTTTAAGTTCTTCTGCAGTTACTGCTGCTGGGGATTTCTGCTTGAAGTTTGCTACAGCTGACTTCAAAGCGTTTTCAACAATTACTGCACCTTTCTTCTGTGTACGAAGAATTGAAAGCATAGCAAAGGCTTCTGCAACAGACTTGCCACGCATCAAATCAACAACTTGGCGAAGCTTGCGAACGCCATAGCGAACGTTTTTCACTTTAGCAACAGCTTGCATTATCTCTTTCCTCCAGCCTTTTCATCCTTACGGTGACCGCGGAACAAGCGAGTAGGAGAAAATTCACCAAGTTTATGACCAACCATATTTTCAGTTACATAAACAGGAATGAACTGCTTACCGTTGTACACGGAGAAAGTAAGTCCGACCATGTCGGGAATAATTGTGGATCGACGAGACCAGGTTTTGATGGCCTGCTTCTTGTCAGAGCTAGCCATTTCCTGGGCTTTTTTGAGAACGTGGGAATCCACGAAAGCACCTTTCTTAAGGGATCTGGACATGAATTAGGCCCTCTTCTTCTGACGACGACGTACGATAAACTTATCAGTACGTTTATTGTTACGAGTTTTAGCACCCTTGGAGTTTTTACCCCATGGAGAACATGGATGACGACCACCTGAAGTTCTACCTTCACCACCACCAAGTGGGTGGTCTACCGGGTTCATTACAACACCGCGAACAGAAGGACGAACACCGAGCCAGCGGGAACGACCAGCAGAACCAGATGTTTCATTCATGTGATCAACATTAGAAACCTGACCGATAACGGCAAGGCAATTTTCCGGAATATAACGAACTTCACCACTTGGTAAACGAACCTGGCAAAGTTTACCGTCTTTAGCAACAAGTTCAGCACCAGCACCAGCGGAGCGAGCGAGCTGAGCACCCTTACCCGGTTTCATTTCAATGTTATGAATGATAGAGTTTAAAGGGATGTTGCGCAAAGGCATTGCGTTTCCGATTTTGAATTCAGCCTTATCGCCAGCATTCAAAACATCGCCTACTTTAACACCATTAGGAGCAATGATGTAAGCGCGTTTTCCGTTCGCATACTTTACAAGAGCGATACGTGCTGTACGATTTGGATCGTATTCGATTGTTTCAACAACGCAAGAAACTTCAGATTCTTTACGTTTAAAATCAATGATACGATAAAGTTTCTTATGGCCACCACCACGACGGCGAGAAGTAATTTCACCGACATTGTTACGACCAGAACTACGCTTGATACCTTCAGTAAGCGGTTTATAAGGCTTATCAGCGGTGATTTCAGTCTTATCGCTGATTTGCTTATAACGCAAAGTCGGGGTAAGCGGGCGATAACTTTTCAGACCCATGATTAGACTCCTTCAAGTTCGGCAATCTTCTGGCCGGCTTTCAATGTGATGTAGGCCTTTTTCCAGTTGGATTTCTTACCAGCAACATAACGAACACGTTTCATTTTACCACGATTGATCAAAGTATTTACTGAATCAACCTTAACATCGAAACGTTTTTCGATTGCAGCCTTAATTTCAGGCTTGCTAGCATCCATGGCCACTTTAAATACATACTGACGCACACCAGAACGTGGATCTACCATATTCTTAGTAGAATCTTCTGTAATGTGCGGAGCAACTAAGATTTCATGAATTTCTTTCATTAGCGCCCCCCTTCGAGTTCTGCCAAAGCAGCCTGGGAGATAACGATGTTGTTTGCACGAACGAGATCGTAAGTATTCACATCAGCTACGCGAGCGCAACGGCACCAAGGCACGTTTGCAGAAGAGAGCTGAAGGTTTTTGTCTTGTTCGCCAACAATCAAAAGTGCATTACGCTGTTCAATGCCAGACTTAAGCATAACAGAAAGGAAATCCTTAGTTTTAGGAGCTTCAAAAGAGAGAGCTTCAAAAACAAGAACTTTGCCTTCAAGAGCCTTAGCAGAAAGAGCGGAATGGAACGCAATGCGTTTCACTTTCTTGTTTACTTTTTCAAAATAATCATGGGATTTCGGACCATGAGCCTTGTTACCGCGAACCCAAACTGGAGAAGTATTCTGACCAGAACGAGCACGACCGGTACCTTTTTGTTTCCAAGGCTTAGTAGTACCACCGCTAACTTGAGAACGAGTCTTAGTCTGAGCTGTTCCTTGACGGAGGTTATTCAAAATAGCCTTGACATGGAGATAAATGCATACCTTGTTGACAGTTTCGTCAAACATTGCAGGCAATGCTACTTCATTTTTGAAATCGCCATTTGCAGCGTAAAGTTTTGCCTGTGCCATTAGTCTTTCCTCACCACGATAATGCCGTTTTTCGGACCAGGAACTGCGCCACGAACAAACAACAAGTTACGATCACCATCGACCTTAACAATCTGGAGGTGCTTAACAGTCACTTTCTTGTTACCATATTGACCAGGCATTTTCTTACCACGGAAAACGCGTCCTGGGTAAGAGTTAGCAGAGATACCACCTGGTTCACGCATATTGTGAGTACCATGGGAGCGAGGACCGCTATGGAAACCATGACGTTTGATACCGCCAGAGAAGCCATGACCTTTAGAAATACCAGAAACATTCACCAACTTTGCATCAGCAGCAAAATCAGCAGCTCCGAATTCCTTACCGACTGGCCATTCGTTCAAATCGGCAACATCAAATTCAACAAGTTCTTGACAAGGAGCAACATTGGACTTTTTGAAATGTCCAAGTTCAGCCTTATTGGCACGTTGTTCTTTCTTGGCACCAAAACCAATTTGAACAGCCGTATAGCCTTCTTTTTCTTCTGTTCTGTGGCAAACGACCACACACGGACCGGCTTCAAGCACCGTAACAGGAACGCATTCGCCTGCTTCCGTGAAAATTTGGGTCATTCCCAGCTTTTTTGCAAGAATTCCGTTCATTGTATTAGACCTTAATATCAACTTCGACACCTGCTGGCAAGTCGAGTTTCATGAGAGAATCAACTGTCTGCGGTGTAGCATCCAGAATATCAATCAAGCGTTTATGAGTACGAGATTCAAATTGTTCACGCGATGTTTTATCAATATGCGGAGAACGAAGTACAGTGTACTTTTGAATCTTGGTCGGGAGAGGGATGGGGCCCGAGATGCGAGCCCCGGTGTTCTTTGCAGTATTCACAATATCTTGAGTAGAACGATCAATCATACGATGATCGAAAGACTTCAAGCGAATACGAATGCGTTGTTCACCAGCCATGATTTTTCCTTAGTTGATGATTTCAGTTACGGAACCAGCACCAACAGTACGGCCACCTTCGCGGATTGCGAAACGGAGCTGCTTGTCCATTGCAATTGGAGCAATGAGGTTCACGTGAATCGTTACGGTATCACCTGGAGTAACCATTTCTGTACCTTCAGGAAGCTGAATTGTACCGGTTACGTCAGTGGTACGGAAGTAGAACTGTGGACGATAACCATTCATAAATGGTGTATGACGGCCACCTTCTTCCTTAGAAAGAACGTAAATTTCTGCCTTGAATTCGGTATGTGGGGTAATGGACTTTGGTTGTGCCAATACTTGACCACGTGAAATGTCCTTCTTATCTGCACCGCGGAGGAGAAGACCTACGTTATCACCTGCTTGAGCGTCATCAAGAAGCTTACGGAACATTTCAACACCTGTTACTACGTATTCTACAGTTTCACCAAGACCTACGCGTTCTACCTTATCGTTAAGCTTGATTACACCGCTTTCAATACGACCTGTTGCTACTGTTCCACGACCAGTAATCGTGAAAACGTCTTCAACTGGCATAAGGAATGGCTTATCTACATCGCGTTGTGGAAGTGGAATGTATTCGTCGCAAGCTTCCATGAGCTTCATTACCTTTGCTTGGTAATCTGCGTCGCCTTCCAATGCCTTAAGAGCTGAACCGCGGATGATTGGAGTATTATCGCCATCAAAATCATACTTAGAAAGAAGATCGCGAATTTCCATTTCTACAAGTTCGAGAAGTTCTTCATCGTCAACCATGTCTTCTTTGTTCATGAATACTACGATGCTTGGAACACCAACTTGGTGTGCAAGAAGAATGTGTTCGCGAGTCTGTGGCATAGGACCATCAGTTGCTGCTACTACGAGAATTGCACCATCCATCTGAGCAGCACCAGTCACCATGTTCTTAACATAGTCAGCGTGACCCGGGCAGTCAACGTGGGCATAGTGACGATTTGCTGTGGTGTATTCTACGTGGGAGGTATTAATCGTGATACCGCGTGCCTTTTCTTCAGGAGCGTTATCGATTTCGTCAAACTTCTTTGCGTCTGCGAGACCATTTGCAGCGAGTGTTGTACAAATTGCTGCTGTCAATGTTGTTTTACCATGGTCAACGTGACCAATAGTGCCGATATTGCAGTGCGGCTTGCTTCTGTCAAAATGTTCTTTAGCCATTTTAGCCTCCGTGTTTGTGAAAGCCCAGATCGGGAGTCGGACCCGAGACCTCTTCCTTACCAAGGAAGTGCTCTACCACTGAGCTACCTGGGCATAATCCCCACAGCAAGGTCTTTACTGCGGGGATTATTGTTCGATTCAGTGGGCCGTCGTGGTTTCGAACCACGGTAGGCGTAAGCCAACGGATTTACAGTCCGTCCCCTTTAACCACTCGGGCAACGACCCTTTTCAAAGCCAAAGATAGGAATCGAACCTACGACCGGCTGATTACAAATCAGCTGCTCTACCAGCTGAGCTACTTTGGCAGGCGGAACAAATGTAGAACCGCCCAGGCTTTTTGTCAACCTAAAATCTAAAAAACTGCAAAAAAATCTCTATTTAGCTCAATTTCAATGGGGATAATTTGTTAATAACTTGTTAAAATTGCGAACTTTTATCCAGAATCCTTATTTTGCCTATTATTATATAGGTAAAAAGATTCTTTTTTGACTTCTATTTGCTTTGTCGACGATTCGAAAATCTTTTCGAATCACCTTTCCTGAATCATTCTTTTTTCAAAATTTTTACCCCTAATGATTTTCTTTCAAAAACTTTTGTGGTTACGATTATATGTTAAATTTTTGCCTGTCTATGCCTTTATCAAAATTTCGTTCTCATATTTCTTCTATTAAAGGATTCTTTTTTGCGGCGGCATCTGCCGTTTGTTATGGAATGAATCCTCTTGGTGCTTTACATTTGTATGAACAAGGCTATTTACCAGATACCGTTCTTTTTTACCGATTTTTAATGGCAGCATTACTTCTTTTTGCAGTTCTTGTTGCGAAAGGTTCTCATTTTAAAATTTCATTTACCGAGTTTAAAGTATTGCTTGTTTTTGGATTTTTATTTGCTTCCAGTTCGCTACCTTTTTACACTTCTTTTAATTATATGGATGCCGGACTTGCTTCTACACTTCTGTTTCTTTACCCTTTAGAAGTGGCTGTTTTGATGGCAATCTTTTTTAAAGAGAAAATAAAAAAATGGACTTGGATTTCTATTGCTATTTCAATGCTAGGCGTCGCTCTTTTGTATAAGGGCGGTGGAGCAACGCCCCTAAATCCAATAGGACTTTTATTTGTTTTTATTTCTTCTCTTGCTTATGCGATTTATATGGTTATGGCAAATTTTGTCAATCTTAAAATGGGAACTGTAAAGATGACATTTTATGCCATTTGTTTTTGTCTTGTTTTTTTATTGCTTTATTCTATCATATTGGGTTCTGGCATGCCGCCATTATTACACGAAACTAGTTCGCTTGGATGGAGTTTTATGCTTGGACTTGTTCCAACTACCCTTTCATTAATTTTTATGGTTAAAGCTGTAAAAATTATTGGTTCTACTCCAACAGCTATTTTAGGAGCTCTTGAACCTATAACAGCTGTTTCTATAGGCGTTCTAGTCTTTAACGAAGTCTTAACAACTCGACTTGTTGTTGGTATTATTTTTATTCTTGTTTCTACGACTTTAGTTGCTATTACAAAAGCAAAACAGTAATTCTACATTAGCGGAAAATAGCTTGCAAATGAGGAACTTGTTCTGGTAAAATAGTTCGCACTTTTGCAGTTTCTCCATCACTCCAACCTTCAAATACAGCACCTGCAGAAGGGATAGCTTCTAGTGTTACTGGATAACCAGCAAAGAATGGCGCATTGACAGAAGGAATTGGAAGAGCCAAATTATGAACGGCTATGTTTCCATTTCCTTTAGCTTCAAGTAAAACCGGCGCTACTGTTGGCAACCCAAAGTATTCCTGCATTTCTTGTAAGACTGTTACCGAACGAGTTTCTGCAAATTTATATATCAATTCTAACTGCCTAGACATATATGATTCATTATGTCCCCAATGCTCTTGATCGCGAGGAATTTCAGCATTGATTTCGTTCATCATCGCATCAATTTTTTCTTTTAATATTCCTGGTGAGAAATAGGTTACAAGCAAAACAGAGAACCGGTTTATGAAGGCCGATTTAAATTCTTCATTTTGCATTAATGTCCTCTGTAAAAAAGTAGATGCCGGACCATTTGGCCAATCTGGACCTGAATCGGTTAAAGTGAAATCAAAAATATTGCCTTTGAATTCAGAATATTCGTTTCCCCAACCAAAATCTAGATCATACAAGAACCATTTCCACTTGGTTACAGGCGAACTTGATCGCCATTTTTTTAAGTTATTGCTTGGCCAGTCTCTGTTGTTTGCAAATATTTCTGTATGCAAATAATTGATAAAATTATCTACATCCATCCATTGTTTAATTTTTTCATAATGTTCACTACTAGTTGCTCCATTTGTTTCTAAATAAGAAATCATTTGTTCGTAATCTACTGAAGAACCATTTGATGCTGAATTATCTGCTTTTAACAAATCAATATTTTCTGGATCTAATCCGTAATTGGTTTCAAAGTAATATTCTGTTGAACGTTCTCTTATATTGTGAATGCCAAAATACTCTCCATTGTAAAACACGATAGAAGGTCTAGATTTTTGGAAATCAACTCCTAAGCCTTTGGAAACTGAACTACCTAAACGATCGCGGATATAATCGCCTGAAAAATTAGAACCATTGTTACGCAATAAGAACACGCGGAACTCTTGTAAATGCGGGTATTCTGGGAATAATGGGTATTCTAATCTTTTTTTACCATATTTTTCTTTGAATGTGATAGATGCTGATTTTTTATCGTTTGCACGACTATAATTACCAAAAATTTTATATGCTGCATTTTCAGCAAAAGCAGGTGCAACATTTCCTGGTTCAAATAATTCTACAAACACAGGAACTTCTTTATCTAACCAGTAATTGGCGCCATAATGTGGGTCAGAAGCTTGTGCATTAGGACCTTCCATATAAATTCCTGTATCTGGATTAAACCAAGAATCAGGATCTCCGGTTAAGAAAACGGTAGCAATACTTGGTTGTTGTTCAAAAACATAAGTTCTGCTCACAATTTCTCCAGGAAGAGAACCTTCATTAAAACTAGCACAGCGCACAACGGTTGTTGCACTTATTGGAATTTCTTGATAAACTTGACTTTGGGCATGTGGCGGTTTTCCTCCGAATTCACAACGCACAATAGATGTTGGATTAGCATTTACAGAAAGCATAAATGGTTCTGAATAGAATCCAGATGGTGGTAGATACACCGTTTCCCCTCTTATTGGATAAAGTTGCGTAGTCGCTTCTAACAAAGGGCTTGGGTCAGCGTAGCCCCAGTTTCCTAACGCATCTGTCCCCCAAGTTTTTTCTGGTGGGAGTTCTGGATAATGAACCGAATCAAGAATCGCTTCACCATTTGTTAAATAAAGAGTACCGCCCGTATTTTTAATCTTAAATGCAGCATGTAATTCATGACCTCTGTTTCTTGCTATATAATGATGTAAGTCAAATTGAACTAACTTCATTTCATTATCATCTGGAGCCAAACGAGTGCCATAGATATTTTTCAAATCTGGATATGTTTTATTTTTCGGTAAAGTAATTTGATAAGTTGTTGTTGAATCCCCTGTTCCAATAACAGTTTCGCTCCACCCTGTCCAATCATCTAAATCTGGTTGAGCTAAACGCACTCTGAATATAGCACCTTTAGTTATATAACCTGTAAAAAGAAGCTCGTTTGCATTACTTATATCTAAAACATCTGATGACGAAGCATTTCCTGTTCCTATAAACAAACATGCCGAATGCCAGCCTAATTCTTCATTTTCACCATATTGAATTTCTGCTGAAAAACGATAATAATCATCTGGACCCCTGATTTTATACTTATTTTCATACGCCCAAGGCCTTACAAAACTAGTTCCAGGGATATCAGCATTATCTTCATCAGCCCAAGCCCAACTACCAGAACCAACCATTTCTACAGAATCATGCGGGGCTTCGTAATTTGGCAAATTTTTACCAGAAAGGAATATGGCAAAACGATTTTTAGGAAAAATGGGAGAATCTCCTAATTGCCATTTAGCAGGTTCACTTGGCGTATCCGTTAAAAAAAGACCATTTAAATTCACTACTGTATCAGCTGTATTCAATAATTCAACCCAGGCAGGGTCATCACCTTCGTGGTCTTTAAAAACAGTATTTATTGGATCAACTTCACTAAATTTTACTGGAAAACCTTCTATGTATGGTAAAGAAGCTATTGGTTTGTCTTCTGGTAAATTCTCACCTTCTAAACGAGTTGATGTACTTGAATCACCAGAACAAGCTAATAGTGCGAAATAGAATAAAAAAAACAATAAAAATCTCATTTTTAGAATCTATATCTTTTTTATTAGAAAAGCAAAAGGATTATCCATAGTTTATCTCTTGATAACAAGTTCAATTCTTGGCAAACTCTCTATGACTATGATACTAGTCAGATTGTTACACTACATTTGCGATGACAATCCTAAACGAGCTCACAATTCTTGCCACTTGCGATAGAATAAAACGACAGAAGCAATCTCATTGCGAACAAATGACTGTGCCATCTTAAAAAAAAACTCCTCGCGATAACTAGTCGGAACTTGCCAGGTTGCTAGTTTTCTGTAAACTTCTATTTACACTAACGTACAAATTAAGAAAATGGGAGAGAATCACATTTTCTATCCATTTTAGTAAAGAGTGTTTACAGAAGGCTTTTTTTTGTTATTTTTGCCTTATTATGAATTTTAATACAAAAATTTTGTGCATTGGTGCGGGCTACGTCGGTGGTCCGACTATGACAGTCATTGCAGACAAATGCCCTGATATTAAAGTTACTGTTGTAGATATCAACCAAACAAGAATTGATGCTTGGAATAGCGAAAGTCTCCCTATTTTTGAACCTGGTTTAGACGATGTTGTAAAACGCGCTCGTGGTCGCAACTTATTTTTTAGTACAGATATTGTTAAAGGTATTCAAGAAGCTGATATTATTTTTGTTTCTGTAAACACCCCAACTAAGACATTTGGCCATGGAGCTGGTAAAGCTAGTGACCTTCAATATTGGGAAAAAACAGCACGTCAAATTTTAGATGTTTGCGATTCTGGAAAAATCATTGTTGAAAAATCAACGCTTCCTGTACGCACTGCTGCTGCAATGGAACGCATTTTAAACTCAAACGACAAAGGTATTCATTTTGAAGTTTTAAGTAACCCAGAATTCTTAGCAGAAGGAACTGCAATACAAGATTTATTTGAACCAGACCGCGTACTTATCGGAAGTCATCAGACGGAATCTGGGCTTGCTGCTTGCCAAAAACTCGTCGATGTTTATGATCACTGGGTTCCACGAGAACGCATTTTGACAACTAATCTCTGGAGTTCTGAGCTCACCAAACTTACTGCTAACGCATTCCTTGCACAACGCATTTCTTCTATTAACTCGATTAGTGCGCTTTGCGAAAAAACTGGTGCTGACGTCGATGAAGTTGCTTTTGTAATGGGAAAAGATACTCGTATTGGCCCAAAATTTTTAAAAGCCTCTATTGGCTTTGGTGGCAGTTGTTTTAAAAAAGATATTTTGAATTTAGTTTATCTCTGTGAATATTACGGACTTCCAGAGGTTGCAGCTTATTGGGAAAGTGTTGTAAAAATTAACGAATGGCAAACCCACCGTATGGTTTCCAAAATGCTTGAAGTAATGTTCAACACTATCGCTGCAAAAAAAATAGCCGTGTTTGGTTTTGCTTTTAAAGCAAACACTGGCGACACTCGCGAAAGCCCAGCGAATCTTGTTGTTCGCGATTTACTCGCCGAACATGCTGTTCCAGTTGTAACAGATCCTAAAGCAATTCCTGATGCTAAACGCGATTTAGCTGATGTTTTAGACCAAGTTCAATTTGAAGAAGACCCATATAAAGCTGTTGAAAATGCCCATGCAGTTGTTGTTTGCACTGAATGGAAATGCTTTGCTGAATTGGATTGGACAAGAATCTACAATTCTATGACTAAACCTGCTTTTGTCTTTGATGGCAGAAATATTCTTGATGCTAGTGCTCTTCGAAAAATTGGCTTCGAAGTAATCAGCATTGGTAAAGGCAAGGCGGAAGGATAGAAAATTTGCATAAGTGAAAAGAACAAAATGGGCATAAATTTAAAAACAAAAGAACCTGAAACATTATCTGTGGTACAAACCAAGATTTTTGACATATTCAAAATCATAAAAGAACTTTTAGATAATGACAAAATCCCTTATTATTTATTGGGAGGTTCTTTACTAGGAGCTATTCGTCATAAAGGATTTATCCCTTGGGACGATGATATTGATATTGGTATTCCAAGAAATCAATATGAGGCTTTTTTAAAAAATGTTGCGTCAAAGCTCCCAGAACATTTAAAATTACGCACTTATCAAGATGAATCAACTCATCATTTTTACTTCGCAAGAATCGTTGATACTCGTTATATAATGTGCCGTCAAGGGAGCATTGAAATTCGGGACGAAAACATTTGGGTAGATATTTTCCCTTTAGATGGAATGCCTAATAACTTTATCGTTCGTCGAATTCATATGCTGAAACTTTTATGGACGCGCTTTATATATCATGCTGCTTGCTTTAATAAATTAAACTTAAAACGTCCAAACAGACCTTTATCAGAACGTATTGCCATTAAATTTTTGCAAATCACTGGTTACAAGAAAAATGCTGATTACAAAGCTATTTTAGACAAACTAAATAATTTGCTTATCAAATATCCTTTAGAAAAATCTGATTGGATTGTAAACTTTATGGGACAATATAAATTCAAAGAAATGTTCCCAAAAAGCTATTACAATAACGGCAAGATGTATGATTTTGAAGGAATGAAAATTCTAGGCCCTGAAAATTACGATGCTGTACTTACTCAAATGTATGGGAATTACATGCAAGAGCCACCAGACAATGAAAAAAATGTCCATAAAGCTTGTTTAAAAAATGAATAATTCTATTGAACAAAATCCATCTTTAAGAAAGTTGCAATTATGTGAATTGCAACTTTTAAAATATTTTCAAAAAATATGTAAAGAGCACAACATTAAATATTTTGCATTAGGCGGAACTTTACTCGGAGCTATCCGACACAAAGGTTTTATCCCATGGGATGACGATATTGATATTGGAGTTCCACGCCCTGATTACGAAAGATTATGCAAGATATTAGAAAAAAATAGCAACGATAAAATCAAATTTAAAACTTATAAAAATAACGATTCACATATTCGCTACTTTGGACAACTAGAAGATTCTTCTTTAAAAATTGTTCGTAACGATAAATTAAATGCAGAAGAAACATTTGCTTGGATAGATATTTTTCCTCTTGACCCAATGCCAAACAATAAAGTTCTTCGCAAAATAAAAGTATTTTACATTTTAATTTTAAGAGCTTTATTCAGATTTTCTTGTTTTGATAAATTAGTTGATGTAAATAAAAAGAATAGACCTATTCATGAAAAGATTTTGGTTTGGATTGGCTTGCACACTCCTATTCAAAAATTTTTAAATACAAAAAAATGCCTTGCTCGCATGGAACGCGCCTTGACTTCGATACCATATGAAAAATCAAATTACCTAGTAAACGCTATGGGCGCCTACAAATTCCGTGAAATGTTTCATAAAAAATATTATGGCGAAGGGCGTATGTACCCTTTTGAAGATACTGAAATCTCTGGCCCTGAAGATTATGATTTTGTTTGCAAACAACTTTATGGCGATTATATGAAGCCACCTGCCCAAAACGACAGAAATCATCACCAGATAGTCAATATTGAAGAAGTGAAATAATGGCTTCGTTAATAAGTATAATTGTCCCGGTTTATAATTCCGCTGTTTATTTAACAGAATGTTTAGATAGTTTAAAAAAACAAAATTTTAAAGATGTAGAGTTTATTATAATCAATGATGGAAGCAAGGATTCATCAGGAGAGATTATTGATAATTATGCCAAAAATGATTCTCGTTTTATAGCCATTCATAAAAATAACGAAGGCGTTTCAGCAGCAAGAAATGATGGACTAAAAATTGCAAAGGGTGAATTTGTTTTCTTCTGTGACTCTGATGATATTTTAGTAGAAAATGCTTTAGACAAATTATACCAAAAAGCAAAAACTGGAAATGCAGACGTTGTTATTGGTGATTATATTGCCTTTAATGAAAATCGTAAAAAAGCATATTCTTACTTTAGTCATGAATTTTCTACTACAGAACAAAACATAATTGAGCAAATCCAGCAAATGGTTTTGTATCGAGGCTATAGCCCTTATTACACAAAAGATTGTGGGTATTTATTTTCAACGCCTTGGGGTTTTTTAATAAAAAAAGAAATTTTTGAAAAAAATAAAATTGATTTTCCTAAAGATTTAAACTATTACGAAGATGGCATTGTTCTATTAAAAATTTTCGAATTCACTTCTTCGGTTGCTTATATAAAAGAGCAAGTTTATTTATACCGCATTACTAAAAATTCCCTTTGCCATAGTGAAGGACTTGAATTAATTGAAAAATGTTCAAAGGCTTCAAGCTACATTTCAAATTTCATTTCTGAATTTAATAAAGGGCATGAATTTACTAACGCTTATTATGCAAGAATGATTTTCTTTCTTAAAAAGATTGCTTTAAAAAGTTTTTTTATAAAAGAGTTTCCTGGTTCTTTCTTTAAGAAATACAAGTGTTTCAAACAGCTAATAAAATCAAAAGAATACAAGAAAGCCACCCAAAATATTAAATATTTACAACTAAAAGAAAGCGAAAAATATTTTGGGCACGTATTAAGATTTAGACTTACTTTCTTTTACGCTCTCGCACTACATTTCCGTAACAGATTCAAATAACTATGATTATATTTTAGCTTTTTCACTTTCTAGAATTTCATTTTCCGTAGTTAGCATTTCTTCATCTGCTTCTTCTCGTTTTAAAGCAATATAACCTAATTGAAACCCAGAAAATAAAAAGAAAAAGTTTGAACTGTTTCCGATAACACCAGACAATATCACGTAAACAAACGACGCGCCTATCAAAGCAAATCCACTTGTGGTGTAGTCGCTTAACTTACGATATTTAAATAAAAGAACAAACATCCAAAGCATTAATAAAAAGTAAGTCAGAAGCCCTACTGCACCACGATCAATAAGCAAAGTGAATACAATGGATTCTAAGCCGCCCATATTTTCTCCATAGGCATCTTCTGCTTCTTTTCCGCCAGCATCAGTTTCTTGTAAAATGTAATTAGCAGCGTATTTATTTCCATTCCCAAAAATAGGAGCATCAGCAATAGACTCTACAGAGAAAATAAGTTGACGCATACGATAATCTAGTGAAGAACCTCCACCCGCACCTCGGCTTTCCCAAAAGTTCTCCATCATTATACCCATAATAGTGGTAAACGATAAGAGCATAAGCCCAACAATAATAATTTTAAGAACTACTCCAACTTTATCAAAAAACAATAAAGCTAAACCAAAAAACAAACAAAGCAAAGCCGTTCTTGAACCACACATTACAATATTTACTGCGAGTAATGCAAGTAAAAGCAACACTTTATAACGCGATAAAATTTGTGTTTTAATAAGAGGTAAATAAAAGAAAAATAAACTAACAAGCAATGTACCAAATGCAGTTGGATGCTTTGTAGTAAAACACGTTCTGATTCGCCAATCTTGGCTTAAGCTAACATCTGTATTTAAATTATACAACCCTTCATAATAAGGGAACGCTGAATTGATAATTTTATACGGATAATTCGCATTCAGTAAACCTTCTGCAATTCCTAAAATACAACAAACAATCAAAAACTTCCATAATTTTTCGGGGACAGATTCAAAAGCAATATTCTTACCGCAATACAAAGCAACTATCAAATAAGAAAATGTGTCTACAAAATCTCTTACGCCATAATACATATCTTTTGAAACTATTCCACCATTAAAAAAGGCAGAAGCAACCATACTAAATAGAATCAAAACTAGCGGAATTATTAAAGGATTTTTTAGAAGATTCTTTCTAAACTCAATACCATTTTTAAAATATTCAAAGAAGATAAATGCGTATAATAAAATGTGTTGCGGAGAAAGAGAAGGATTTTTTATAAATAAAGAAACATTGGCAAATAAAATGGTTCCTGCAATAAGTGATAAGAATCTTTTTTCGGTATCACCATAAACTATGATTAATAAAAGAGCAAAGAAAAGTAAAAGAACTAATATACTCATTGCTTTTTAGCGTTTTACATTTTCTTTAATTTTTGTCGTACTAACACCTGCAGTTCTTGGCAAATAAATAACGTCACAATACTCTTTTAAAAAGTCGAACTTTCCTTCCCAATCATTTCCCATTACAAACAAGTCACAATTATTATCTTGAATATCAGAAACTTTTTGTTCCCAAGTTTCTTCTTTTAAAACTTTAGTAACACAACCAATAGCTTTTACTATTTCAATTCGTTCTTCAAATGGGATAATACAAACTTTATTTTTCAAGTTATTAAATTCATCAGAAGACACAGCTACATACACTTCTTCTGCTAAATCAGAAATTCTTTGTAATAAACGAACATGACCAATATGAAAAAGGTCAAATGTTCCATATGTGATTGCCCGTTTATATTTTTTCATAAACCGCAATATAGTAATTTTTTCAACCTTTTATATTTCACCATTGAAATTTAATCATTACTGGTTGGTGATCAGAAGGATACCTATAAACTTCACCATCATAATATTGCTCATTTAATATGCCATATTTTAAAATAACAGCGTTTTTATCTGTAAAAATATGATCAAATTGCCATTTGCTGTATTTTTGCGGGTTAAAATAGTTGTAGCTATTATTTGGAATATAAACAAATGAAGCTTTTTCTTTAGCGTTACTTAACTTTATACAATGGAATAATTCTTGATACGCAGGCGAGTTTTCAACAAAATTCAAGTCACCTGCAAAAATAAAATGATTATTCCCCGCAATACTTACAATTTGCTTACTCATTAATTTTGCACTTTCAAATTGAGCATTTTTCCCATGATAATCAAAATGCACGTTAAAAACAAAAAATATCGTTTCTTGGTATTTTAATTTTACCCACGTACAAGACCGCGTGTGTTTAGAATCCCAACTTTTGCTTCTTTTTTTAGGCGTTTTAGATAAATAAAAGCGCCCTTTTTCTAAAACTTCAAATTTTCCTTTTTTTAATAAAATGGCATTATGTTCTAAAGTATCTACCTGAATAATTTCATAATTCGGTAAATATGGCATTAAATCTCTTACATGGGCTTCACTATTTTCTTGAGTGTTTACGATATCAAAATCATAAAAATTTATAACATCAGAAATAGGTTTTACGCGTTTATCCCAACCATTCCCATTTTCTTTATCTCCTTCGCTTTGCCAACGCAGATTCCAAGTTGCAAATGTAAATTCATTTGCAAAAATACACGCAGATAACAGCAACACAATTCCAAAGAAACTTTTCATTTTTTATTTTAAATAACCTTCCAAAAGGTCTAAAATATTTTGGCTAAATGTTTTATGATTTGGCGGGATTAAATACTTTTGCAAAAATTCTGTTCTTATTTGATTTTTTTTGTCTATGTGCAATGTGTCTATAAATTCTTCTATGGAAAAATCATTTAATGTATAATTTGCCTCCATTGCCATTTTCCCAAAATTGCAAAGAATTTTATCGCGCTCATTTCCTATATACAAAATAGGTTTATTGACATACAAATATTCTACCGTAAAAGACCCGCAATCATGAATCATTGCATCTGATGTTTTAAATAAGTCTATATAATTACCTTCGGCAAAAAATGTGTTTGAACTATTTTTCCAAAAATCAAAATACGCATCTGTTTTTTCTTTTCCCCAATCTTCATGCTTGTACAAATGTTCTTTTAAATGAGGGTGTGGTTTAAATGCTATTTCCAAATTTTGATTTTCTATTGCCAAATTTTTCATGGCTTCTGCATACTTTAAAAAAGTCGAACATTCTGCAAGATCATTATTCAAAATAGAGTGATGAACAGCCCAGATAATCCGCTTTTTCTCTTTACTTTGCCACGGATCTGTTTTAGCTTCTGTTTTAAATTGATCATACAAAGAATAGCCGACAACTTCTACATTTTTCCCTTGATTGTAACAGATTTCTTTTGCATTGGTTTTATGTAATTCTGTGGGGTAAAAACATTTCCATGCTAATTTATGAAGCATTGAATTGTACGCCCAGCTGTAGTTAGAAATAAAAAAAGCGTAAGGCACATAACAAGTTAGTTTGTCTTTTAAATTATATGGCCTTAAACATTCAGGCACAGAATTTTTATAAGGTTGCGCATAAAATACAATATCACTTTTGATTGATTTAAAATCTTTCACATAAGGGAAATTTCTTTCTTTAAAAAATTTTTCCATTTGCTCTATATGAATATTTTGCGTTTCTTTTGAATCAGTAATTCTTGGTTGTAACAAAACAACAGGCTTAAATTTTTTGTGTTGGAGCATAAGTTTGAAAAGTTCATCATACTTCCAAAAAGCTACAGACATCGCAATAAACACAACATGAATTTCTTCTTGCTTTTTTAATCTTTCTATAACTGCGGTTTCTCGTTTTTCTTTTCCTAACTGTTGAATAAAATCTTTGAGGTGTAAGTTATTGATTCCATTTTTTAATGGAGTCGGAAGTAAATTATATAAGAAACGTTTTAAAAACATAAAATCAATATAGAATTACTTTTCTTCTTTATAAAGTAAATTATTGTCTAAAACATAAGTCCAGGCTTTTGCAGCAGCTCTCAAAGAATCAGCTAAAAGCGAATCTTCTTTTGTTGGCTCTAAAAAATCTTCCCCAACAAAACCTTTTGAGACTTGTTCTGTATCCCAGCTAGGTTCTTCTAATGCTTTTAATACAACAAAATCATTTTCATTTATATTCGCATAAATATGTTTCTTTTTAAAATGCAATGCTAAATCTTGTTGAACAAATGAAAATTTTGGACCTTGATTATCTACTAATAAATCGACTCCAACAAAATTATTTTGAACTTTAATATTTAATAAGTTTAATAATGTTGGAGCAATATCTGCATGAGATACAAAATTCAAATTCACAGAATCTTGAGGAATATTTTTCCCTGTTATAATTAAATTGGTCCAGACTCTTCCACTATGAGCATTCCCAACTTTATCCAAACGCTCTTTTTGAATTCCTGTAGCAAAAGAATGATCTCCAGAAAGAATTATGATTGTATTTTCTTTTCTTGGATCTTTCTCAATTGCATCAAGAATTATTCCTAATGCTTTATCTAAATAAACTGCTAAACTATCATACCTCTCATAATTTTCATCAGGCGTTTTGCCAAGTTCTTTGGGGAACAAAAAAGGAGAATGTGTTGTTGAACTCATCCAATTCAAAAACAAAGGTTTCGCTTTATCTCTCTGTTGATAGACCTCAACAAATTTCTTTGCTAACGGAATGTCGTTATGTATGTCTTTATGATATTCTATTTTATCATACCATTTTTCAAACACTGGCGTAAAATTATCAAAATTTGGATTTGCTCCCGGAATTACAATCCGATTATAACCGGCCTCTCCTAAAACCTCGGGCAATCCTTTTGCATTGTATTCATAAGTTGCAAAATATTTTTCGGTATGACTCCATATTCCACTTTGCATTCCAAGCAAACCTTCTGTTGAAGGAAAACCTACAGAATACGTATAAGGAAAATAAATACCTTTTTTAGCTAACCTAATATAATTTGGTAATTTTTCTTGTGCAAATAAAGTCCGAATATCAAAGACCCAACCTCTTAAAGATTCTATCGTTAAAAATATTATATCCGGCTTTTCATTTATATCTAAAGATTTAAATGCTGAAATATTGGAAGATTCTACTTTAAGAAACGGATACTTTGCTTTTGGGTTCCCACCTAAAAATACAATCCCTTTTTCATAATCATTTGGCTTTGTCTTATGTGTTTTTGAATAAATTATTTCATTATAAATATGAGTGTAAAAAGGGCGTATTCTATCTCGTCTTTGTCTATCTTTAAGAGGCTTGTAAAAAGCATATTGCATTGCAAATGTTGAGAGCAATATTAAAATTAAGCCGGCGATAAGTTTGTTTTTTTGAGTATGAAAATCAAATTTTATTTTCTTGAGAACAAAATAAGACGTAATTAAAGCAAAGAACAAAATTGCTGCATTTAATACAAATGAAAAAAGTCCACCTTGAATTATATTGCTAACTAAAATTAAATCACTGACAGCGCCAGCATAAGTTTTAAAATAACCTATTGTAAAACGCCTACTCAACCAACGAATAAGTTCAGAATCAAAAATGGATAATAAAAGATAAAGCCCAAAAATTGATGTCTGAATAATTAAAAGGATGCGTTTCTTTCGTTTTAAAATTAAACTAATAATTAAAAATAAAACCGTAATAAATCCAAGTGCTGTAAAATCAGCAGCAATACTTCTTTTTATTAAAACAAAGACACCTGATTCTGTTAAAACAGAGCCATTGGGTGTTTTTAACGCATACAATAAACAGAGATTAAAGAATCGTGCAAGAACGAAAACAACAAGTATTATCAAATATGGCATAACTTCATTACTTTAGAATTAAATTTTTTGATAAAATATGAAATACAAATAGTTCCAAAAACACTCAAAACTGCAACTAAAAATTGATTATCTAATTGAACAGAATAAATTGATGATTTATAACCCGGATTTACAAATTTATAAGTATTGTTTAATGGTAACATTATTAAATAATGACATAGATAAATTTCATAAGAAATATTTCCACAAAAAGAAAGAAACTTGCTTTTTAAATGTGTTCGATACATTACTAAAACCAATAAAGATACTATACTTAAAGACGCTATTTGTTGCATTATTGTTTTAGAGACTTTCAAATAAAGCAAAGCTATAGATAAAGTGGTCACAAAGGTTATCGCAAGAATAAAATATTTATCCTTAATTATTTTTTCAATGAATTCTTTTTTATACGCGATAAAAATTCCTAATAAAAATGGTAAATTCGAACAATACCAAACAATACTACTTACATGAACAATTTCTTTACAATAAATAATGTATGCTATATTAAATACGGAAATTAAACAAATCGCTTTTTTTACTGAGAAAAATTTAAAGAAAATATAAAACGCTAAATAAAAGACAGCAATTGTACAAACATACCACGCCACCGTCACAATTCTACCGCCCGCTAAATAAGGAAAAACAAAACTTAACAAGATTTCTTTAAATTCAAAAGTATGACCTAAAATAAAAAACCATAATATATATAATAAAGTCGCTACCCAATACGGAATCATTAAATTCAAAAATCGCTTTTTCAAAAAACCATTTAAATAATCTTTCTTTTTTAAAATTCCATACATTAATCCGTAACCAGAAAAGAAATAAAATATGGCAACAAACAAATACCCATGCCTATAAAAAACCGGAATTCCAGTATGACATAATACAACACTTATCGCCGCAAATCCTCGTACGACCAAGGTATTATCTAAAGACAAAGCTTCTTTATACAAATCTCTTTTAAAAAAATCTGCTTCCCAAAAAAACGAAATCAATAAAATTATGGGCAATGAATAAATCAGGTTCTGCATAATTTCCTCTTTATTTTTCCCATAAATTCAAAGACAAATTTTTGTTCATTTTTATCTAAAACAAACAGATAAAATGTAAGTATTTGTAAAACAGAAGAAACTAAAAGCGTAAAAATCAAACTCCCCCAGTTTGTAAGATGAAATAAATCTGGCAGCTTCCACAATACGCATAAAATGAATATGGTTAATGGAGCAAGCCTCAATGGAACTGATTTACAAAACTCAAATGCATTCATCCCTGAGTATTTTGCTGCAAAATAAATGCGAGCAACCACCACTAAAAAATCCGAGAAGAAAATACCTATAAAAACACTATACGGCGAAGCTCCCATTTTTAACAATATTAAAGCAATCGGAAAAACTATCAAGTTCAATGCACTTAAAGTTATTCTATATACTTTTATTTTCCCTATGCCATCTATTAAAAAATTCAATCCCCTTGCAAGCATAATCATTAAATTAGTACCTAAAACTAATCGACAAAAATTTGCTGCATAATCAGGAACATTTTTTAACCATAACGAAAGAATAAAATCTGCTTCTATAATCAATGGTATTGAAAGTAATGCCATAAGCAAATAAGAAAATTTGCAAACCGTTGTAGAAAGTTTTATACTCTTGTCGATAAATCCATCACCAATATTTCGCATCACTTGCGGATTTGATGATTTGAAAATCATTTCAGAAAAGAATCCAATATTTTGCCGAACTTGTGTCGATACGCCATAAGCCGCATTTACACCTGTACCAAAAAACAAGTTTAAAACAACTGGAATACCTTCTCCTTTTGCAATATGACAAACACTTTCTACAGTAATCCAGCCAGAATAGCAAGCCATTTCTTTTAGCAATTTAAAATCAACTACACCTAATCTGATTTTTGTTTCTTTGTATTTATAATGACTATAAAGTCTTTTAAGTGTTCTGCAAGAAACCATCATCAAAGCCATTAACAAACCATAAGTCATTAATTTATCAATAGGAGTATAAAAAAGATAAATGGCTATTAAAAGTTTTAATACAGATTCCAAAACGCCGAATAAAGAAAAAACAAGCATATTTTCTTTTGCATTCATTATAGCGTCATAAGGTACAGCAATAACCGAAAAAAAGGTACTTGCGACCATGCAATGAAAAACAAATTTAGCGGCTGCCAATCTTGAAGATTCAATATTTAAAAAACCATCAAACAAAAACAAACCACAAATTTCTAAAACAACAACAAAAAGAATCCCGATTAAAACATGTAATATTAAAGACGTATTAAAAACTTTTCCTAATTGTTCTATTCCCTTACCACGATTATAAGACAAGTATCGTTGCGTCGCTGTTGCCATAGCTTTATTTAAAAAAGATAAAGCACCAATAACACCTCCCACTAATGCGTAAATACCAAAATCATTAGTTCCAAGAGCATTTAAAATTAATCGAGTTGAAAATAATGCAATAAAAATATTCAAAAACATTTTTGAATATAAAATTCCAGTGTTTAAAATAATTCTTGAGGAATTTTGCATTATAAATTCATCCAGGTTTCTATTTGCTTTGAAGCAATTTCTGTAGCGTTACCATTTTCCTTTAGACCAACGTTTTTAAAAAATTTAACTAAATCATTTTCAAATTGCTTTTGATTAAACTTTAAAATATTCGTTTCAAGTTCATCATTATTTTCCGCCACCGAAAAAGGAAGATCTTTTAAGTCGAAATAAAAATCTCTGTCATTTTTATAAGCTAAAATATCATTTGCAAATATAAAACAAGGCCTCTTTAATAAAGCATAGTCAAACATACAACTTGAATAATCCGAAACCAAAGCACTAGCTTCTAAAAGCAATTTTTGCATATCTGGATAATTTGTTGCATCAATAACAGAACTATTAAATTCAATTTTATGTTTTAATTTCATAGCCATCGGATGCAAACGAACTAAAATAACCCATTTTTCACTCGTTTTATTTTCTAACACTTCTAAAATTTTTTCCGTATCAATGTTATAACATTCAACACTATCATCGGCTCTAAATGTTGGAGCATATAAAAGAATATTTATGTGGGGAGCTAATTTATAATACTTATGAATTTCATTCACATTTTGATTTTTAAAGAAAATGTCATTCCTCGGCAAGCCACTTTCCAAAAGAGTTCCTTTGTAAAAAAATGCTCGCTTATAAAGTTCTGAAGCCCACTGACTATTTGATAAAAAAACATCTATTAAATTAGAATTCACATGAACTCTTTTCATATATGCAGCATCTAAACTTTCTTTTACATCGCCTTCAACTTTTTTTAAGCCAATCCCACCATGCCATGTTTCCATATAAAACTGATTTTTCCTCTTCCGAGTAAATGCAAACTTTGTATGACTATCCACCCAAACTTTTGCCGTAGCTAATTCGTAAATCATTTTAAATGAACACATGCCAAATGCAACTTTACGCGTGCCTTTTGGTATTTCTGGATTATACTCAGGATGACAAAGCCAAACTATATCTAAATCCGGGTGTTTGTTTTGTAAGTAATCTGATATGCTTCTTGGGCTATCGCCACAACGTTTTCCACTAAAATTACAAAAGACTATTTTATTCTTTTTGATAGAAAAAAGTCTAAAGAAATAAAACAGAAATATTTTAAATGCTTCAGATTGACGAAAAGGTTTGAATATTTTTTTCAGCATAATTCAACCTCTTTTAATGCATCTTCAAACTGTTCACTAGAACAAAGTTTATGAATCAAATCCGCACAGCGTTCAGATGCCTTTCCATCATCTTTTAACGTATACTTTGCAAAAAAATCATTTACTTTTTTCAAATAAGATGGTTCTTCAAAATCCAAAATAGCTTTCTCTAATTCATCATTATTTAAAGCACAAGCGAAAGGTAATTCATTTATTTCAAATAACAAACCACGTTCATTTAGATAATTCTTAATGTCTGGAGCAAACATAAACGCAGGTTTTCTAGAGATTAAAAAATCAAACATACAGCTTGAATAATCTGTAATAATAGAATCGCTATAAGCCAATAATTCTTGAATATCAGGATAGTCAGTTGCATTTAATGTGTATTCATTGTAAAGGTTTTTCCCTTTACAGTGTTTTTTTGCCCAAGGATGCAAGCGCAACAAACAAATCCAGTTACCACCAAATTTATTTTCATACACTTTCAAAACTCTTTGGATATCAAGCCCTGAATCCCATGCAGCAGTATCCTTTCTAAATGTTGGTGCATAGAATAAAATCTTTGTTTCGCTTTTTAAATTGAAATATTTGCGAACAACATCTTCTTTTGGGTTAACAATCAAATCATTTCTAGGGTAACCAAACTCTGCAATTTTTCCACTATACCAAAAAGCACGCTTATAAACACTTGTACAAAAGCCACTATTTGAAATCATTAAATCAATTAATGGAGAATCATGTAAGGCTTGCTTTATTGATTGTGGAGTAATTTTATCGAGAGCATCTTTTTCACATTTTTTTACACCAATCGCCCCATGCCAAGTCTGAATATAAAATTGCCCCTTTCTTTTTTTTGCAATAATGCTTCTACGAACATTAGTAACCCAAACTTTTGAAGTTACTTGTTCATAAATAGATTGAATAGATTCAAATTTTACAAGTTTTATATAATCAGGAAAACCATTTTCAAATCCATTTTGAACTTGAAATACAATTTTATATTCTGGATACAATTCATGAAGTTTTTCTGCAATGTACTTTGGATTACAACCAAACGAACGACCATTATAGTTATCAAAAAAAATCTTGTTTTTCTGAATAGGGAAAATTCTAAAAACAAAGAAACACAAGGATTTAATGAAAAGTTTCATACTCCTCATATTCATTCCTTTGTACACAACATACTTCGCATTAATCGTCTATACGATTCTTCTAAATTAACTGTTGGTTTCCAACCAAGATTTTGCATTTTTGCAGAAGACAAATGAAGTTCCGTATCTGGAGCATAGCCATAAGTTAACGAACTTTCTGGAACATCAAAAACAACTTTAATGTTATTGTCAGCCAATTTTTTGGCAACCATTTGTGCCATATCTTTAATACGAACATTTGATTCTTCATTTGAAATAGTATATGCTTCACCAGCACAACCTCTTGTCAGAAGAAGCAAAATGCCAATAATTGTATCTCTTGTATAGCAATAGTTCCCATAGGACATTCCAGTCGTATGTAAAATTATGTCTCGTTTTTCAAGGGCACTTTTGGCAAATTGAGCAAACACACGATTTTCTGAATAATGTATTCCAGCCCCAAATGTTTGTGACAAACGCGCCACTTTTATTGGCACATTATATTCACTTGCATAAGCAGTGCATAAACATTCAGAAAGTCTTTTACTTTCTGGATAGCAACTTCTAACATTTTCTAAATCAATAAATCCTAAATCTTTTTCTTCAGCTTTTTTATCGGACGCTTGAACAACTCCAAAAGCTTCCATTGAAGACAAGTAAACAGCACCTTTGGCATTTTTATTTTTTGCAAGTTCTAAAAAGTTCTGAGTCCCATTGATAGCCGTTTGAATAACTTCCACTGGTTTTGTTACAAATTCTTTTGATGCTGTTGCACTTGCTGTATGGATCAAATAATCAACATTTTCTTTAATATCAAATATTTTTGTAACGTCTCCTTCAATAATTTTCAATTCAGCGCGATCAAGAATATCAGCAAAAACAACTTTCGCCTTTTCCATATTTCGAACACAAGCTAAAATTTTAATACTCGCGTTACAAATTCGATTACGACAAGCAAGAGCTTTTATTATTTGAGACCCAATTAAGCCTGTTGCCCCTGTAACTAAAATAGTTGAACCATCTAATAAATTCCAATCCACATTTGAGAAAGCAATAATTTCTAAATCTTCTTGTAATACACTATCTTTTTTAGCTTCTAACATAATTAAAATCCAAAAATTTGAGAATTTTCACGGATTTCATAAATTGCTCTGAATAAATAAAAATCCATTGGCGTTGTAATTTTAATATTTTCTACAGGCCCATCAACCGTTGTTAATTTAAAACCATAATGTTGCATTAAACTTGCAGAATCAATCATATTCGTATTTCCATCAGCAATAGCTTTTGTATGAACTTCAAAAATATCTTTCATAAAAAAACTCTGCGGGGCGCGAGCAAGCTTACAATCTTTTCTATCCATAATCTTAGTTATAGAATTTTTAGCATCTGTAGAAACTATTGTTTCTATTGCCGGGGCTACAGTAATTGCAGATCCATTTTCTTTAACGCATAAAATATTATCTGTAATCAATTGTTCAGAAATTAACGGACGAACACCATCATGAATTAAAACTATTGAATCTTTATATTCATCATTATCATGAATTGCCTTTAATCCATTATAAATAGAGGCTTGTCCCGTTTCTCCACCAGGCACAACAAACTTTACCTTTTTAATATGATACCTTTCTAACAATTCTTTAAGGTGTTCAATCCAGTCTTCTACGCAAACAATGCATATTGCATCTATTTCTCTATGCCTTTCAAAATATTCTAATGTATGAATAATAATAGCTCTGCCATTTAATTCCAAAAACTGTTTTGGACGTTGTTTAGAATTCATTCGAGAGCCGACACCACCAGCAAATATCAAACCAACATTTTTCATACAAGTTTACCTACTAAAATTCCAACAATAATCCGCCATGGACATAAATATGGTTACCGCGTTTCCGTAATTTTTCATAGCCAGCAAGAATCAGAATAGAAGAACGGTCTCCATTTTTGATATCTACGCCGCCACCTAATTTCCAAATTAAACGTTTATCGTTTCCAAATGCATAACCATAATCACCAGTAAAAACAGGTAAAACGGTAGAACCAAAAGGCAAACGCAACCAAATAGAAGCAGTTACCGGCACATAGTATTTGCCATAAATATCTTGATAACCGCTACCGATTCCAAAGAAAACCATTTGGTCAAAACGATACCATAAATGCCCTGTTACATCTAAATTAAACAAAAGATCTTCTCTGTCTTCTAAAGAAGAAAGCGTACCTACTTCTGCAGAAAAGCCGACATCGGCAAACGAATCGGTTGGTGTCAAAAATGAAAACGCAAAAACAAGCCCTAACACAGACAAGATAGTCGAAGAAAATGTTTTTTCTTCACTACGAGCTTCACGGGCCCAACCGCCACCAGTCTGTTTACAAAACGACAAGAAAAATCCTTTTAACATAGCCATATTCATAGATAAAAAATAATAAGCCTGTGGAATAATTTTAAGTAAAGCCAATAAAAAGAACAAGAGAATAGCACCAAAAACAGCGATATAAAATGGTGAAGCAGAAAAAGCAAGCACAGCTGAGGACAAAATGCACAAAATTCCTAAGTGAGGCGAGAACCAACGCAACAATTTATGTGAAAAGAATAAATACGCTAAAAGCGGACGAAATGGATTTAGCAAAGGTAAATAAGAGAAGAGATAATTGAAATTAGCTCGCCCGATTCTCACTTTTCTACGGTATTCCCCAGAAGCTTCTTTTGAAGTGACTTCGGTACCAATAGCTCCATTTACAAATGTGCAATAATAACCTTTTTGCAAAATTTTTACGGTTACAAAAAAATCATCCATAACGCTTTTTTTCACAGGGAGCGCCGTATAAAGTTCTCGACGAATGGCATACAAAGCACCATTACCGCCAATTAAACGGTCAAGCATGCCTTCAAATTTTTTGATTTCAGATTCCAAATCCCAATAAGCACTTTCACCTTTACCTAGAGGCGTTCCACTTAAATCAGAAAGAATTAAATGGCCACACACGCATCCAATTTTTGAATCACTAAATGGAGCAATTAATTGGCGAACTACATTTGGAAAAAACATTGTATTTGCATCACAGAATAAAAGAATTTCTCTAGATGCTTTTTGTTGCAACCGATTTAACATTGCCGCTTTACCGGCATTTTTTTCTGCGCGAATTAAAGTGATGCCGCGCTCTGAAAAACGCTCTACAATTTCAGCCGTTTTATCTGCAGAGCCATCGTCTCCTATTAAAATTTCCAAGAGTTCTTTTGGGTAATCTATTTCTAAAAGATTTTCAATTTTCCTTTCAATTATACTTTCTTCATTATAAGCCGATATCAGTATAGACACTTTTGGTAAAGAGACTTTCTTTTCAGATGGTTTTCTTTTAAAAATTTCACTCAACCAAGGTAATGACAAAGGGAAAAGTATATAGCAATGCACTAAAAGTATAAGTGCACTCCAAAAAACAATCGTTGCAACTAGCAAATATGTTTCCATTAAAGCACTCCTTCCTTTTTAGAGTTTTTCTGGAAGCCTTCATAAAGAATTTTATCTAAAAAACGCAACATTCCCTCTTTTCCCATAGCGCCACTCAATGAAAGTAGCGATACTCCAGAATAATCTAGAATAACATAGCTGGGGATTCCTTGTAATTTTAAAACGCTTGTGTAACATTCTTTTATAGGAACAATCTTATTTTCACAAAAAACAGAATCCATGGAATCAACATTCAAACGAACAGCATAAAAATTGTCTTCTATTTTTTTCTGCACTTCTTTGTCTGAAAAAACATTGGCCTGCATTACTTGACAAGGCACACACCAATCAGCATAATATTCAACAAATACTGAACGTTTATCTTTTTTAGCAAGTGTTAAAGCCTCTTGCATGGGTTTCCAAAAGGAATCTGCAAAAGAAAATCCAACAAATAAAAATAATCCTAAAAGAAATACTTTCATTTGGACTCCTTACTTTTTGTTTTTTGTAAAGTGTCTACATAAGAAAGCACTTCTACTTGAAAAGCATTCCACATTGAATAATTTTTTTGCAATTTTTCAAATTCTTTTGAAAACGACTCAATAGTAAATCCATATTTTTCGAGAATGGATTTATTTAAAAGATTAGCTTCGGGACGTGTTCCATAAATTTCAGTTATAGCTCGCATTTCAACATAAGCTTTACTAAAATTGGGAGAAATATTTCCCGAATGTTCCTGACAAGCGCACAGAACAAAAATCAAAAAGGATATCAGAAATCCCGTTTTAATTTTCACTTTCGCTGAGAGCATTTTCAAAAAGCCCTTCTACAAATTCTTGCTTATTAAAAGGCACTAATTGGTCAATTCTTTCACCAACGCCAATCCAGCGAATGGGTATCTGCAAAGAACCTGCTATAGACAACACAGAACCACCACGTGCAGTACCATCTAATTTGGTTACCACAATTCCAGTCAAAGGAAAACTTTTGTGGAAAATTTTGGTTTGATTTATCGCATTTTGCCCAGTGGTTCCATCAATAACAAGCCAAATATCATGTGGGTAGCTTTCGTCGTGTTTTCGCATAACGCGAACTACTTTAGAAAGTTCATCCATCAAATAATCTTTATTATGCAAACGACCTGCCGTGTCTACAAGAACAACATCACATCCGCGAGCTTTTGCAGCGGCACAGGCGTCAAAGGCGACGGCCGCAGGGTCCGAGCCTTCCTGGTGCCGGACAAATTCGGCACCAGAACGTTCCGCCCAAGTTTCTAACTGTTCAATAGCTGCCGCGCGGAACGTATCGCCTGCCGCAATCATTACCTTTTTACCTTCAGAAGCAAAACGCGATGCCAGTTTGCCAATAGTCGTTGTTTTACCAGCTCCATTTACGCCAATTACAAGAATCACATGCGGAGAACCTTTAAATTCAAACTGCGGCGGATCCAGCAACAAACGTTCAGCTTCATTACGCATAATGGACAAAACTTCTTTTTCAGTCAACGATTTTCCAAGAGCATTTTCACGCAAAGCATCTGTCAACAAGAAAGCCGCTTCCACACCGACATCCGCTTTAATTAAATGTTCTTCTAAATCTTCCAAAGTTTCGTCAGTGATTTTTCCGACGCCAACAATACCTTTCAACTCGCCAAGCAAAGCTTCACGAGTTTTTTGCAAACCAGATTTTATTGCTGAAAAAAGACCCATTAGCGATAACTCTCTACAATATCCACTAAACCATAAACTTTTGCAGCTTCTGCGGCAAACCAATTATCACGTTCCGTATCTTTATCAATTTCTTCAACTGATTTTCCTGAATGACGAGCTAAAATTTCTGTCGTCACTTCACGGATACGAAGCATTTCTTCTGCCTGAATCTGAATATCTGAAGCAGGACCTGTCATTTGTCCGTGAATCAATGGCTGGTGAATCATAATACGAGCATTTGGCCATGCATAACGCTTACCTTTTGCCCCAGCCACTAAAAGAACTGCGCCCATAGAAGCCGCTTGACCACAACAAACCGTAACCACATCGCTTTCTATTGCCTGCATGCAATCATAAATAGCTAAACCACTAGAAATAACGCCACCAGGACTATTGATAAACAAAATAATATCGTCGTGAGAAATTGAATCTAAATACAATAATTGTTTTACAACACGCTCTGCGCTTTCATCATCGACTCCGCCCCAAAGGAAAATTCGTCGATTATTAGCCAGATGTTCTTCTGCTTGTTTCAAAAAATCACTTTTCTTTGTTTCATCTTGTTTTTGTTCACATTTCATAGAAAACATAAAATACTCCATTTTTTCTCAAATTTAAAAAAATTTCCTTCTGACATCTCGCCAAGCAAGAGCATATTTGATATCTTTTGCGTATGATTTCGCAAGGTCATATTGTAGGATTGCTAAATCCCGAGATTCTTCTTGAGCTAGAACAAAACCCAAGCGGTGAAATAGCCCAGATAACTTCTTTATGTTCTGCCTTAGAAATCCGTTACGATTGGTTTGAAAACGAAACGGAATGGCCTAGCTTGTCTTCTCGCATACGCTCTATTTTTCCGGACAAACTTCAGATAGGAACGATTCGACTTGTTCGGGATGGAGGATTATTTGACAATTCTAGTGCAACTATGCGCCTCAAAAACTGGGGACAAATTCTTACAGAAGAACAAACCCCAGACCTTTTAGACCTTGAACAAGATTGTCTTTTTGATTTTGAAGCATTAAATGCTCTTGCCTCTGCGAGAGATGTAAAAATTTTCATTTCTCAGCATAATTTTTTACGCATCCCGCCTTATCCAGTCCTCACCACTCTTGTAGAAGATGCAAAAAGAGTCGGTGCATCTGGCGTCAAAATAGCTGCTATGAGTAATGCCGAGGGCGATTCAGACCCTCTCTACGACTTTATTCAAGAATTTTCTAAAGATTTTCCTTATTTTTCAGCATTTGCTATGGGAAACACAGGAAAACCAAGCCGAATACTTTCTTTGTTGAAAGGAGCGAACCTTTCTTATGGCAGTATTTTAGAATCTTCTGTTCCTGGCCAACTTTCCGTACGACTTATGCACGAGATTTTAACAAAAATCACAGAAATTAATGACGAAACAGCTATTCGTCAGTTTTTAAATCAATCTTTACTCTAAATTATTCTTTAAAAATCTCCCCAATCGGCTGATTTTTTGCTAAACTATCTTTAATTGTTTCTTTTCGAGGATTTTTATGCGTCTTTCTGAAAGATTTGTAGACAATTGTGTTATCATCAATTCTTCGTCTACTGACAAAGAAAGCATCTTAAATGAAATGGTTGACACCTTGTGCCGAGCCTACCAGTTAGAACATCGTGATGAAATTTTTGAAGCGGTTTTTGCTAGAGAAAAATCTCGCTCTACTGGTATTAGTTGTGGTTTAGCGGTTCCTCATGCCAAAGTAGATTATGTAGATCGCATGTGCATGGTGGCTGCAACTGTAAAAGATGGTATTGACTTTGATTCTTTTGATGGCGAACCTGTTTTTCTTTTGATTTTAATTGTTAGCCCAGGAAACACGGTTGGGCCACACTTAAAAGCTCTTTCTTCTGTAAGTCGCTTGCTCGCTGATGGGGCTGTTCGTCAAGATTTAATTGAGGCAGAAACTCCATCAGATTTTCTTACCATTCTTCGCAAAGCCGAAGACAAGTACCTTTAAAATAAGGACAATTAGCTCAGTTGGTTTAGAGCGCTGCCTTCACACGGCAGAGGTCACTGGTTCAAATCCAGTATTGTCCATAAAAAAGTCCCGGATGCCCGGGACTTTTTATATTACTTTAGTACAGCTTCAACAAATTTTTTGCAAGTGGTTTCTGGATCGGGAGTTCCAAAAATAGCACTCCCCACAACAAAAATATTAGCCCCTGCTTCTTTAGCTAAAGCTATTGTTTCAAGGTTTACGCCGCCATCAATTTGAATATCTTTTTCGGGGCAAAGTGCTCGTAGCCTTTTGATTTTTTCTAGAGTATAAGGAATCAATTTTTGACCACCAAACCCTGGATTTACCGACATAATAAGCACCATATCTACAATGTCTAATACGTGTAGAATACTTTCTAACGGAGTTGCTGGGTTTAACGCCACTGCTGGTTTGCAACCAAGTTCACGAATTTGGTGTAATAAACGGTCTAAATGGTTTGTAGTTTCAGCATGAACAGAAATATAAGTTGCGCCTGCTTTAGCAAACTCTTCTACATATTGTTCTGGGTTTGAAATCATTAAATGGCAATCAAGCGGAAGAGAGGTTCCTTTGCCGATACATTTAGAAACGCCTGGCCCAAAACTCACATTTGGAACAAAATGGCCATCCATAATATCTAAATGAACAAGACCTGCACCACCATTTTCAATAGCTTTTAAACCTTTGCCTAATTCAAGAAAATCGGCATTTAACACACTTGGAGCGATAATTTGCTGTAAACTCATACTGCCAAATATAAAAATATTGCTCTTTTCTAAAAGACTCTTAAGCGCCATTTCCCCTTATTTTTAATAAACCGAAAAAGAACCTAGTCAAATTCGTAATTTTTTTTTAATATTGTGCTAACTTAAAATAGGAGAAATGAAATATGGCAACCACAAAGAAAACAGCTGCAGAAAAAGCACCAAAAGCTACTGCCAAGAAAGCTTGCGCCACTAAGGCTCCGGCAAAAAAAACTTGCGCTACTAAAAAAGCTTGCGAAACAAAAGCTGCAAAACCTGCTGCTAAGAAAGCAGCCCCAAAAAAGGTTTCTGTTGAATTTGTTGCTGATTGTCCGCTTGCTACTACAGTTTCTGTTGCAGGCGCTTTCAACAATTGGGCAGTTGATGCAAACATGCTCAAGAAAGAAAAGAAAACCGGCCTTTGGAAGGTAAAACTTTCTCTTCTTCCTGGCGATTACGAATACAAGTTTGTATGCGATGGCAAAAACTGGGACGAAGGCGATAACAAGATTAAACACGTTTAATTTTGTTATTGAATTTGGCTTAAGACTGGCGTTGAATCTACGCAAACTTGCACAAGCGTTTTTTAAAACCTACTTGTTGACATTCTGCTAGTTTAGCTTTTAAATTTTTGTCATAAGAAACTACCGCCGAGCAAAGCTCGGCGGTATGTTTTTTCGAAATTTTTCTATTCAGAAAAATTTCCTGACTCCAAATAGAAAAAAGATATATTTTTTGCACATGTTAATTTCCCCATAAGGCTGCCACAGAATAAGGAGGGAATATGAAAAAGCTTGCTTATATAATAGCCTTCTTTGCTTTACTAGGGTATGCACAAACTAGATATTTGTATTTAAATTCTGAACATGAGGATGGAACGCAAAGCGAAATAGACGGTTCTGATTGGTTTTTATATTTTGGTCAGTGGAGTGTAATTTCTACGAGACTTCTTGTTTTTGACTCTGCAGAGGTCATTCTTGAAGACATTGATTATGATTACTTTCATGATTCTATTCCAAATGCAATGATATTAGATTCTACAGTTTTACCAGATTCTATGCCCATATCGCCATTAATTTTACATGCACAAGAAAATGAAGGATGTCCTCTTTGGGGATCGTGGGGATCGTCTTGTGGTCATTTTGCATTTGGTTTTCTTGTAATAGAAAAAGATAATTACTCTGATTCATTATGGGTTGCTCCAATAGGGTATATTCCTGATTCTAGTAAAGCTTTAGATTTTAGAAATGATTTTTTAGAGTCTCGGGACTTTTTTTCTGTTCTTGAGAGAGAAAAGTATTTTGATGATATGTCTTATTACTGGTTTGACTCACCAGGTAAATTTTATAATGATTCAATAGGAAATTTTTCTGTAAATTTGCGCTCGGATGATTCTTTATTTTTTATTTATAAAAGGGATACTTCTTTTGCGGTTTGTCGTTATGACTTTAATTATTATCCAACTGAAGATGTATTAAAAGCTAAGGATTTACTTTCTGAATCTAGTGATGTAAAATGCACACGATATACTGATGATGGTTCTCAATGTATTGAAAAAACATTTTTAGTCGAAAGATATTACAATTACAGGCATAATCCATATATTATTTGCAATCAGGTTAATGAGGATGAAATTATTTATTCCATTATAAAACCCACTCCTCCCCCATCATATATTGATAGTAGTTATAAAATTCTAACTGGATTTATTCATCAAAATCACACTAGAAAAACCTACTCCCCAGCAATTTACAGAGTAAACGGCACAAATTCTAAAAAAAATAAATCCAGTAATGTTTTGTATGGCAAAGAACGTGCCGTGCGGTATTTACGAGAAGATTGAATGATTTTACGCTATCTTAGAAAGTAAAATCACGATATCACCCTGGGCTCTATCAATCGCATTGCTCTTTTTAGAGTAACAAAAATTTCTTGACACCAACTCAGGAAAAATATATTTTTCTTACACACTTTTAAGGCAAGGAGTTTAAAATGAAAAAGTTCTTTATGCTTTTTTGCATACTTTTTGCAACAAACGCCTTTACAGCAGAAATTTGCAATGATTCAAATTTTCCTACAGGTACTTGTCATGCAACAGGTTATGTTTGTGGCCTTGCCTATGATATGAACTCAAAAGAATCTACACCTGCCAAAAGAATACTCAATTTTCATATCGGTAAAACAGCTAATTGCTTAGAATACGAAACGACCAATATTTCAGGAACTTCTGTTCCATTACGCATATTCTATTACCTTGACGAAAACGAAAATGCTGATGCATTGAACATGGTTATGACAGGTTCAATAGCAATGTCAGCAGCAAATCACCGCTATCCTGTGAATGTTGTTTATAAAAAAATTACAGGTGTTTCTAACGCTGTATTTCTAGTGGCTATTCAACAAAAAGAATTTTAACAATTGATAGGTTTTCAAATGTTGAGAGGCTTTTGTCTTTTGCTGCTGTTTGCAATACAGTTATTGGCCAAGGAACAAGTCCCCTTGACAATTCAGTTACTTTCAGAAAGACATCGCACAGAATGGAATTGGGTTGAATACAGATTAAAAATTACCAATACATCAACCACATCAATTATCAATCCAGATGTTTATTACTTTGCAGAAAATACAGAAGATTCTAGTCTTGTTTTAGATGTGGATTACGTCACTTATTTTTATTCAACAAAGGTAGAATCATTTATTACTGGAACATATAATATTTTTCAAATAAAATTAATGGGTGTTTTACAACCCTCCCAATCACTAGATATTCATTTTAGAATACATAAAAATAATTGGAGTGCATGGGATTGCTCAAAAGATTTTTCTTACCAACAAAAATCAGCTACACAAGAACCGCATTATTGGGTAGCTGTTTATGACGCTTCAAAAGAATTGCTGTGGGGAGTTGATCCCGTTTCTGGCAAAAGAAAATCTGATGTTGTTTTGTGGTATGATAGAGGCGGAAAATCTGTAATTTATCCATATTCAGGAGATTCAACAGAGATTTTAAATCCTGGCCGTTTTTGGTTGTTAAAAGAAACTCCTTTGTCAAGCAAAGAAAGAAAACTATTAAAACAAAATGAGATAGACGATTTAGAAGGAAGTAAATATCAGGGATTTTCTTTGTATCTATTAAAAGTCCATTCTAAACAAATGAAGAAAATTTTAAATGAACACATGTATGGATTTTATAACACCTTCCCTGTTGATGATACTACAAAATTAACATTAGAACTTTTGCCTGAAGAGGAAAATTTAGATTCACTTTCTATAACAATTTCTTGTTTTGCTGATGTTTCTATGGAAGTATGTAAAAGCATTGCGCAAAATTGTGGTGTAAAAAATGTTGAAATCGACCACCATGAGATTTTAGGGTTATTGTCCAAAAATCAAAAAGATTGTTTGCTAAAACATAATGACATTGAGTATGTAGGTGTTGTGCGTTTAGGAGCTCCTTTGAACGATGTTGGTAGAGAAGCGATTCATGTGACCGAATTGCAAAATTCAGAAGAATGGAAAAATTATTTAAAACAAAAAAATGCTGATTTAGAATGGCTATCTAATGCAGGTTACACTGGAGAGGGAATTGTTGTAGGAGTATATGATACTGGAATTGATTGGAGTCACCCCGATTTTAATGAAATAGATGAAAATGGAAATATGGTTCCTAGAAAAGTTCGAAAAGAGGAGTTATTTGTTAAAGAAGAGAATAAGGATAACGTATTAGCACAGATGAAAGAATTCTCACCCTTTGAGGAAAATAATGACTCATCCTTTTGGCACGCGACTACAGTTGCTGGCATTTTAGGAGGAAATGGCTCTTTTTCTCCAGAATACAAATATCGTGGTGTCGCTCCTAAAGTACATTTTTACTCTGGAGCAAATGGTTACAATGGACAAATAGGCCATGTGGTTAATCATTCGCATGTAGACGTTAATAAGTGTGGCTGGTATGAAATAACGAATTATAATGTCGACAAAAATATTTTTAACAATTGGAAAACTTTTACTGATGATGGTGATACGTTAACAAAAGCAGTCGTTGTAGGAGCTGGCAATAATGGGTTTGCTAGTCCAGGAGAAGAATACGGTTACCAAATTGGTTATCATTCCATTCTTTCTAATTCAAAAAACGCAATTACAGTTGGGAATTACTCTGCTTTAACAGGAATTCGCTTTTCTAAATCTAGTATGGGACCAACTTGGGATGGTCGTATTAAACCTGATGTAATGGCTCCCGGAGCAGAATTAGAAATAGTTAATGAAAAAGTAATCCCTATTCATTCTCCCTACCCATGTAATGAAAAAAATATGGAAAGTTGTTATTTTGATATGCCAGATGGTGGAACTTCTATGTCTGCCCCATTTGTTTCAGGCATTGCCGCTTTAATCTATCAACGATACAGAGAAATAACAGGAATTCCACTAGATAAAAAATCTTTAAGGAATTCAACTATTAAAGCCATGCTCATTCACACCGCAGAAGATATGGAAGTGTCCATTACAGAAGAGACAAAAAAATACATGAGACCTAACCCTGATATTACACATTCAGAAAATGATGGGAATAATTACTATACACCTTATGGAAAAGGTCCTGATTTTGCTACAGGTTGGGGTAAAGTCAATGCAAAAAAAGCACTTCAAGTTTTAGAAGAAAATCGTTTCCTGGAAACAGAAGTTGCAAATGGTGTAGAAAAACGTTGGAATCTGTACATTGCCCCAAGCAAAGACGCCTTCCGTGTAACCATGGTTTGGGACGATGCTTATGGAAAGATAGATTCAATAATACCTCCAAAACTTTTCTATACGGATTCTAAATTGGTCAATGATTTAGATATATATTTAATTTCACCTTCAGGGAAATACCATTATCCATGGAAATTAAATCCATTACCAACAGATGAATTAGAAAAAACAACCTTTGGATGGCGTTATAAGGGTACGGAAAAAATAAAATTAAATGACATTCAAGACGCCGTAAGAGATTGTAACAAACCTTATAAATTAGATTCTGAATGTTTTGACCATTTAAATAATGTAGAAGTTGTTGATGTAGATAATCCTGAATCAGGAATATGGCAAGTGGTTGTAATGGGAACAAGTGTTACCCAAGGGAATGGTATTTTAGATACAAGTGCCCAAGTTGTATCTTTGGCAAGTGATGTTTCTTTAAATGATTCAATTTGTGGCGTAGTTTCCCCGTACCCACCTATGTCAACTTTGCAATGTGAATATGATTTAGGGGATAATCTTGAGAATTACGTTATTTTTGGCGAGGAGGCAACTCTCGGTTCTGGAGATACTATTTATATTTATGATGCAAAAGACAAATTGCTAGGTAAATACGCTGGTTCATCACTTGCAGGTAAACGCATAACATTTCATACAAACAAATTAAAGATTGTTTTAGATAGTGATAACGAGGATACCCGAGATTTTGGTTATAGAATTAAAAAGATTGAAAGTTTACCTTACACCATTTTGCCTATACTTTTTAAGGCAGCCACAGAATAAGGAGGTAAAATATGAAAAAAATATTATTTTCCTTTTATGTTTTATGCATTTTTCTCATCACATCTTTTGCTGAAAAAGAATTGCAAGTTATTGAATTTACGGATGAACAATTTTTAACAGAATATTATGCAAATTTTTTTTCTATGGATATCTTTGATAGTTGTTATATCAAAGATTATATGGAAGAATTATACAATGTCCCCGCAACAGACAGTGTTGCTATTTATAATACATTAGATTGGTATGATTATTATGATATATATTTTTACGATTGTTCGGCATCTCAGGAAATTGAAATCATGCCTTTTGGAGTATTATCAAATGCTACATACAATTTAATTCCAAATGAAAGTTATTACCAATTAAACCGAATCTATTTTTCGTTTCAAAAAGAAGGTCTTATTTATCATGAACCTATGAATCCGGATATTATGTTCGCAACAGTTTACATGTATACAAATTTATTAACTTTTCCAATTAAAAATACAAAAGTTTATTTTGTGTTATCTGCAAATTTTCATGAAAATCGTATAGACTCTCTATGGATTCCAAAATGTTATAAAGAAACAGACTGCAATGTAAAATTCCCATTAAACATGTCAAATTTTTTTGAAATAGAAGATATTAAGGATTCTTTGATTTATTTAGAGAATTTTTCAGATTCAACAACTGATTCAACGGCTCAAAAAAGTATACATGGAATGGTATTCAAAGATAATCAAAAACATTATTTTTTATATAAAAAAGACACAACATACAAAGCTCTATGCGTTTTTGATCCAACACCATTTCATTACTATTCAGATCTAACCTCCTGTACATATTATACAGACATGAAAATAGGTTGTTTTTTTTCAAAAAACGATTGGACAGAGTTTGATTCATTACCACAATTAAAAAATAAGGATAATATTTCTTACGCTAATACTTATGCTTCTCCATATCCGTGTCAACTGGAAAATAATCCTATTCGTAAACATATAATACAACGCAACTCTTTTCTTACACACATTTTCCAAATCAACGGACGTAAAGCTTCAAATAAAAATGCTTCTGGAGTTTACGTTTCAAAAGATGGCGCAAAAGTTGAATTGCAAAAGTGATTAGGTAAACGCATGACGCTTCGTACAAACAAATTAAAGATTGTTTTAGATAGTGATAACGATGGAGTTGAAGGTTTTGGTTATAGAATTAAAAAGATTGAAAGTTTACCTTACACCATTTTACCTATACTTTTTAAGGCCGCCACAGAATAAGGAGGGGATATGAAAAAGCTTGCTTATATAATAGCCTTCTTTGCTTTACTAGGGTATGCACAAACTAGATATTTGCATTTTTACGATGATAAGTATGAGTTTTTTGAATACTGTTTTGATATTTATTACGATATATTTTGGCCTGCAGAATATTTAGACTCATTCGCAATTTACCCTTCTTTCAACGATGATACTCGTGCAATCAGCATTATAAATATTGATTCCAGTGGTGTTTTATTTGATTATGGAGATACATGTTTAAACTATAAGTACATATCAAACCCAAGGAAACATTCTGCATTAGCATTTTATGATTTAAAGGATTCTGTTTTTCCTCCATTAATTGTGCAAATGCTTGAAGGGAATGGTGGCTTAATATATCCAACAGGACCAACAACACCCCCAAAAATACCTAAATATCATTTCGGTATTTTAACTATTGAAAAAGAAAATTACTCTGATTCTTTATGGATTGCTCCTAAGGGTTACATTCCTGATTCTACCAAAGCTTTAGATTTTAGAAATGATTTTTTAGAATCAAGACAATTTGCTGATTCCGTAAAACAAGAAAAATATTTTCACACTTCACATTCATTTTACAACGATTCCATGGGAAACATGTCTCTTAATTTCCGAATAAAAGATGATTCTCTGTTTTTTATATATAAAAAAGATACTTCTTATGCTGTATGTTATAATGATTATGAATATGTTAGATATCGATCACAAGTAGCTGTTACAGATGGAAACATCTGTGAGATATACGACAATAATGATACTAGCTGCCTAAAAGGTACATCATATAGAACCGATAAATATGAATACCTTTCAAAACATGTTTTTACTTGTAAACAAGTTAATGAAAATGAATTGGCTTATCGATTAGTAGAGAAACTCACTATACCTTTTGAATTGGATACCTTATATCAAAATTTTGATAAAACACCTCAACCTATCTTAAAAAATAAGAACTCTATTAAAACATACTCCCCAGCAATCTACAGAGTAAACGGCACAAATTCTAAAAAAAATAAATCCAGTAATGTTTTGTATGGCAAAGAACGTGCCGTGCGGTATTTACGAAAAGAATAAATAATTGGATGAAATTGAATATGAAAAAGCTTGCTTTCATAATCGTTTTCTTTTCTTTAATAGGATATACACAAACCAGATATTTGCATTTAGATGATGTGAATAAGGGTTTAAGATTTAACTGTAATTATAGATTTTATTGGCCTGTTCAATTTTTCGCCCCAAATGTTATAGATGAATCCTCAAAATTTTTTAGCATAAATGACCCCTATTATCATATCGCGAATGTTATAAATTATGATTCTAATGGTGTTTTTTTAGACCCAGCAGATAATTGCACCTCTTATAAATATATGTTTGACACTATAAGTTATTATGCTTTAGAAATTGGTGGTTTAGATAAATCAAATCCTGTAATCCCTCCACTCATAATCCAAATCAATGAAGATTATTCCCGCCCTAAACCTCTTCCGTATATTCAATTGCATCACACAGGTATTTTGACAATTGAAAAAGAAAATTATTCTGATTCATTATGGATTGCTCCTATAGGCTACATTCCTGATTCTACTAAAGCTTTTGATTTTCGAAACGATTTTTTAGAATCAAGACAATTTACAGATTCCTTAAAACAAGAAAAATACTTTCACATTTCACATTCATTTTACAACGATTCTATGGGGAATTTTTTATTAAATATGCGATTTGATGACTCTCTTTTTTTAGTATACAAAAAAGATACTTCTTATGCGACATGTTATTATGATTTTAAGTTCATTAAATATGAAATTAAAAAGACACTAAATAAAATATGTTATAAATACAGTATGATAACTCCTTCTGAGTGTATAGAAGGAGAGTTTGTTTACATAGAACACTATGGATTCTCTCCAGAACGTATTTTTACTTGTAAAAATATTAATGTAAGTGAATTGTCTTATCACATAGCAAATAATTATATGGCAGATAGCATAGATACTACGTATACAAAAATTCATTATAACGAGAAAGAACCCCAGCTTATTTTTAAAAACAAAAATATTATTAAACCCTATTCCCAGGCAATCTACAGAATCAACGGCACAAATTTTAAAAAAAATAAATCCAGTAATGTTTTGTATGGCAAAGAACGTGCCGTGCGGTATTTACGAAAAGATTGAGTTCTTGTAAAAAATCTATGTTTTCTAAAATTTACTCGTTTTTGTTTTTTTTTGTTTATATTCAAGATTAAAGCAATAATTTTGATTTAGAAACAAAGATTTATAAAAATGCATATTACTAAAAGCGAACTTGAAGAATTAATCAAGGACTTACTCAAAATTCACTTCATTTACGTTGCAAAGGAAGATAGAAAAGAAGTTGATGATTATTTAAAAAATTTAACTCTATTTACGCCAACAACATCAATACCAATTCATTGTTATATTCAAAATAAAGAAGTCTCCTCTGCATCTTTTAAAACTCGTTTTATACTAAAAAGCTCCTGTAAAATTAAGCGCTATTACAAGAATGGAACTGACGATGAAACTTCATGGAAAATTGCAACCCATCCCAATCAAATTCCATTTAATAGTAATTCCAATTTATATGCAAACGTTCGCTCTAAAGGGTGGTATCGCAAAAAGGTGAATTCTTTACGTTTAATTGAACTTATTTTGTAAGCCCTACAACATTTTACTAAATTTTCTTTATGAATTATTCTATTCCTAAAGATATTTTTGTAAAGGCTGCCAAAGAGTATGGAACGCCTCTTTGGATATATAACCGCGAAACTATAGAAGAACGCGTCAAAGAAACAAAAGTTTTTGATGTGGTGCGCTATGCACAAAAAGCTTGTTCAAACCTTTCTGTTTTGGCATTAATGAAACGCCTTGGCGTTGTAGTAGATGCCGTTTCGGCGGGCGAAATTGTTCGTGCTTTAAAAGCCGGTTACAAAGGTGGAATAGAAAAAGGGAAAGCTCCAGAAATTGTTTATACTGCTGACATTTTTGACGCAGACGCTTTAGAACTTGTAAAGCAACACAAAATTCCGGTGAATATAGGCTCTCCAGATATGATCGAACAACTGGCTGCGGCAGGTATTCGTACAGACCTTACTCTTCGCGTGAATCCTGGTTTTGGACATGGTCACTCAAGCAAGGTAAATACTGGTGGTGACTTATCAAAACATGGCGTTTGGCATGAACAAATTAAAGAATGTGTTAAGTTAGCTCAAAAACATGGAATGTGGATTTCTGGCTTACACATGCACATTGGTTCTGGTTCAGACTTTGAACACTTAGCCAAAGTTTGCGATTCTATGTGCGATGCCGCCCGCGCTCTTGGCAGCCATCTTAAAACTATTTCTGCCGGCGGAGGTCTCCCTATTTCTTATAAAGAAGAAGAAAAAGGGAATCGGATTGATATGCAACTTTATTTTGAACTTTGGGATAAAGCGAGAAAACGTATTGAACAAAGCATTGGACATTCTGTTTCTTTAGAAGTTGAACCAGGGCGCTATCTTGTAGCAGAAAGCGGTTATCTCGTATCAGAAATCAGAGCCATTAAAAAGCAAGCCGATAATACATTCTACTTAGTGAATGCTGGCTTTACCGATTTGGTTCGCCCGAGTTTCTATGGTAGTTATCATGGAATTTCTGTTATCGCTAGCGACAACCGCGAATTAAATGAATCCGAAAATGTCATTGTGGCAGGCCCTCTTTGTGAAAGCGGTGATGTTTTCACTCAAGAAGAAGGCGGTTTTGTCGTTACCCGTAATTTGCCCAAAGCACAAGTCGGTGATTTGCTAATTCTTCACGATGCCGGTGCGTATGGTGCTTCTATGAGCAGTAATTATAATAGCCGGCGTTATGCTGCAGAAGTTATGTATTCAAAAGGTGAACTTAAACTTATAAGAGAAAGGCAATCTTTTGAACAAATGCTTCAAAACGATAAAGTGATTGATTTTTAACTCTAAATTCTCATTATTCGTAATATTTTAACCTTTTCTCCGATAGCTGCGCTATCGGAGAAATCTTTTTTTTCGCATTTATCCTGCAATTTATCGGCTTTTTAGAAATGAGAAAAAAAAGCCAATAAGAAATTTTTATATTTGAATCACTCAAATTTTCCCTTTCAAAAAAAGGACCTTTATGTCTGATCGTTTTATCGTGACCGGTAATTTCACGGATGACCCGTTTGCTATTGATATGGCTCAATACATTGGTCTTCGTGAAGACATTTCCGATATGGTTTCTCTAAAAACCTTTGCAAATTCTGAATTCTGCCCTCGTTATATGCTTGATGCAGACGATATGGAAAATATCGGGAATCGTTTAGAAGGAAAAATTGTTTTAATCTGCTCTGTTTCAAACCATGAACGCAGCCGTAATGATTATGCTATGCGTAATTGCATTTTGGCTCGTGCAGCAAAAGATAACGGAGCAGAACAAGTGGTGCTTGTAGAACCAGACCTTTTCTATAGTGCTCAAGACCGTGGTCCTCACCGTATAGGTGAACTTGAAAAAGACAGACCAGACGTTGATTTAAAGAAATTTGATGGTCAGGCTTTTACTTCTCTTCTTTATGCTGAACTTCTGAAAAAATCTGGTGTAGATGCAGTCGTAACTGTTCACAACCACAGTATCAAGGTACAGAATCTCTTTGCTGAAATTTTTGAAGGAAATTTCCACAACTTGATTCCAACTGAAGTTTACGCTCATTACATCAAGACATCTAATTTTGTACAAACTGGTAAAGATGGCGACAACTTGGTTATTGTTGCTCCAGATAAAGGCGCAAGGCCATTTATGAATGCCATCTTTGATTCTTTGCAATTATCTGAATGCAAACGCGTGGTTATGGATAAAGTGCGTACTGGCGAACGCGAAATCAGTATGACTTTTAACCCAGAATTATCTGACATTAGTATTGAAGAAATTGAAGGGAAAGATGTCATCGTATTTGACGACATGGTTCGCACAGGCACAACAATCGTTCAATGCTGTGAACATATTAAAAAGGGTAACCCTAACCGTGTTTGCTTTGGCGTAACGCATTTTCATACAAGTCCGGAAGCTCGTGAAAAATTAAATAGCCCTGCTATTGATGAAATTCTCACGACATCGACTCTTCCAGATATTATGAACCGCGATTGCCAGGGCCGTCTTCGTCGTAAACTTACCGTAATGAAACTTGGAAAATGGCTTGCTCGTCATATTATGGAAATGTATGGTTTAAATGACGGACGTTTCCAAAAAGACTTCTACAAAGTCGATATGAGTTCCAAGAACCCTCGTTGGCCGCCTCCTAATTTCTATTAATTTTTTTGTTGAACCTCAATAAAATTGGATTCACTTTTCAATAAAAAGGAACCCTATGAAAGTCACTAGCAGCGACCGCTTAGAAAAACTTCTACCGGATTCTCCAATCCAGAAAATTACTACGCCAATTGAACGTTTGCTTCGAATGGAAATGACTGGTGGTATAGTTCTTATTGTAATGACTATTGCCGCTTTATTGTGGGCAAATCTTTCTCCAGAATCCTACAAGCATTTTTTCCATCAAGCGGTTTCATTGACTATAGGGTCTTGGACTGGTTCTGCTGACTTGCATTGGATTATTAACGATGCTTTAATGACCCTTTTCTTCTTTGTGGTTGGCTTAGAAGTGAAAGGTGAAATCACTTATGGAGAGCTAAAAGACCCTAAAGCGGCAAGTTTGCCTATTATTGCAGCCGCTGGCGGTATGCTTGCTCCGGCGCTCATATTCTTAGCTCTTTGCCCTCCAGATGCAACTCGAGGTTGGGGAATTCCTACCGCTACCGACATTGCTTTTGTTGTTGGCTGCATGGCTCTTCTTGGTAAAAAGGTGCCGCATGCTTTACGCGTTATGATTTTGACCCTTGCTATTGCCGATGACATTGGTGCTATTCTTGTGATTGCTATTGGCTACCCTTCTGGCGATGGAGTTGCTTTTACAGCTCTTGGCGTTGCATTTGCTTGTCTTGTTTTAATCAATGCACTTTTCCGTTTAGGTGTTCGTTCCTTTATGATTCACCTTGTTTTAGGTATTGTTGTCTGGGCAGCATTTGTAAAAAGTGGCGTTCACCCAACAATTGCAGGCGTTCTTCTTGGCCTTTCTATCCCGGCAAAATCTATTGTTGGTAGTGAAACTCTTGCTAATTATACAGCACGAATTGGCAACTTCTTGCAGGGCGGCCCTGCCATTGACAGCCACCAAAAATTTGAAATTTTCAATACCCTAAAACGTGGCGCTCGTGAAAGTTTACCTTTGCAAGAACGCCTTTATAAAACATTGAACCCTTGGGTAAATTATTTGATTATGCCTGTTTTTGCTCTTGCTAATGCCGGTGTTGAAATCAAGCTTGGCGGCGGTATTGAAGTTTCTGTTTTAATTGCAGTCGCTATAGCTTTAATTGTAGGAAAACCTATTGGCATTTTCATTTTCTCTTTCCTTGCTGTAAAAATCGGCATTTCAAAAAGACCTTCTGGGTATTCCTGGGGAACTCTTCTTGGTGGCGGTATGCTTGCAGGCATTGGTTTTACAATGGCTCTATTTGTGTCAAGCCTTGCATTTGAACCAGGTTTGCGCCAAGATTCGGCAAAACTCGGCATTTTACTTGGAAGCATTTCGGCGGCATTTATAGGAACAATTTACCTTTCAATACTTGGTAAATGCAAAAAGAAATAGAATCTCTTTTATAAAAAACAGGTCTCTTTTTTAGAGACCTGTTTTTATTTTCTCCCTTTATGAAAACTCGTTTATTTTTAAGCGTTTTTAAAGACTTTTGTCGTGTTTTAAATCTAGATAATTTCTATTTTGTGGGCGCTTTATTTTCTTAATGCGAAACTTTCGCGAAGAAGCTTATTTTGAAGAAAAAAATTTTGGTTCGCATCTCGCAAATCGGGTTTGTCGGGTTACTATCCGCTGCCGTATTTTCTTTTGCGCAAAGCGATAACACAAAAGATTCTTCTGAATACAAATCACCTGTCCAATACTTTGATTTACCTCCAAATGTCACCCCTCTTGATGGGTTATTGCCAAGTGGTGGTATTGGACAAAGTAATTCGTTAATGTCTTCTCCAAGAAACATTATTCAAGATCATGAAATTGATGTTGGAACAAGAAGTCTTGAAGTTAAAGAAAAATACGTAAACCCCTTATCAAAAGATACAACAGAACTTTGGTCCGCTAGTTACCCAGAACTTGCTGATTATGTAAACGATATGTATGACATCGGGTTAAATCGCCTTTGGCTTAACTCGCTTATCGGAAACAAAAATGATGGTTACACACCACCAGAAAAAGGTTCTGAATTTGACATTTCTATTCCTGTTCCAATGCCTGCTTGGATGAAAACTTTTGGCTTTGATAAACCAAAATTATTCTTGCAAGGGACAATGGACATTCGTTTGAAAGGTTATGGTGAATATGATGATGCTCCTGGTAGCACTGAACGCAGTTTGTTCCCATCGCCTTCACTTTCTTACGACCCTAGTTTTATGGTCAAAGGAAAAATCGGGCCTTATGTGACAGTTGAAATAAACAATGTTGAAAGTGGTCTTGGCGTAAAAAACCAAGTACGCGTTGTTTATGAAGAATCCTACAAAGGCGAATTTGAAGATTACATTTTACAAAGAATTGAAGCCGGTACTACTTCTTTAAGTCTTAGTGGTACAGAACTAACTGGTTATTCTGAAAATCACCAAGGATTGTTTGGCATTAAAGCCGATTGGAAATTTGGCGACTGGAATGTCACCACTATTGCTTCTCAAGATGGAGGCAGTCAAGAGTCTTACACAATTAACGCAAGCGAAAGCACTTCTGAATTTCAAATTTTAGATAAGAATTTTTTGGCTTATCGTTATTACTTCTTAAACCATGAAGCAAGAAACAATTATATCAGCGCAGGGATTGCTGGTAAAACAACAGCTTCTTATGCTGCAACTGGACTTAAACTTTATAAGAGAAGTAACCTCAATTCAACAGAAGATGTTTTGGATAATATTACTGTCGTGTATGTTACGCCATCAGGACAAACCATTGAAAAGTCTGTTGAACGCATGACAGAAATCCCTGCTAAAGATTACACTTATGATTCAAAAACAGGTATCCTAAAAATTTCTGGAGCCAATCGCAACACATTGATTGCTGCTAGTTGGAGTGGTGATGGCACGGGGCGTCCTGGAACAACTGTTCGTGATGAATCGCGCCTTGTACTCATACAATGGGACGCTACTCTTTCTGAATTAAAAGATATTGATAAGTTGATGCTTCGCAATGTTTATTCTGTTGGTATTTCTGATGAAAGCGCTTCTAGTTTTGTTTTAAGAATGAAAACAAAATCAGGCGTTAGCGGCGATTACTTAAAACGTCTTCGTGTTGCCGACACAACCACAGGAGCTCCTTTAGTTAATGACGCTACCATTTTTAGAAAAAATTCTACTGGCGGTTATAGCGGAGAAATGTGGCTACCTTGTGTGCCTGCAAAAGAATACTCGGGCGCAAACGCTGCGGAACGCGCAAGACAAAACTGTCTTGAACCTTTAAGGAACCTTGATTCTTCTGCTGCAATGGCTCAGCTTTATACATTACCTGTTCCAAATCTAAATCGTTATTCAAGCAAGTTCTATTTTGAATCGGTCGGAAAGCGCCGCAGTTCTACTATCAGTGTACGAGACCAGAACTCAAGCCATTCTGTGAGTGCAGGCGCTTGCATGGATATTTCTCCAGGAACTGAAAAACTTAAAGCTGGTTCAGAAGTTCTTGTTCGTGATATTGACTACGAAGTAAACTATGAACTAGGTCAAATTGAATTGTTGAGCGATAGAGCACTTGACCCGAATAAAGAAATTACTGTCACATTTGAATGTGAACCTTTATTTGAAATAGACAACAAGGTTTTACTAGGCGCTAGAGCAGAACTTCCTTTAACTTATTATGGTTTTGGCGAAGGTTCTTTATTTGGCGTTACGGCTCTTTATAAAAGTCAAAGTACAACGGCATCCACTCCAACTCTTGGAAACGAACCATTCTCTAGTTTCTTATGGGGTATGAATTTACGTTTACAAGACACTTCAAAAATCATCACTAAAATGATGGGAGCCATTCCATTCCTTTATTCCAAAGCTCCTTCCACCTGGCGATTCGAAACTGAATTTGCAAGTAGCTATCATAATCCAAACACTAATGGCAAAAAGACCGCATTACTTGAAGATTTTGAATCCACAGTCACTGGATTAATGTATCCTCTTACAAGGCTTTCTTGGTACCAAGCATCTCCTCCAGGTGGTATTTCTAGCAATATCGGAACTTATATTCCAGACCAGGATTACAGACACCAAGGAGAATTTATTTGGCATAGCAACACCACAGAACTTTACAAATACATTTACCCAAATGTCGGCGATTCTGAAGTAGATAACCAAAGGCTTTCTGTTTTAAAATTGACACTTCGTCCAAATGACAATTTAATGGGAAAAAGTTGGGGCGGTATTATGCGACCCAATAGCGCTTATTACCAAGACTTAAGCGAAATGCGTTATGTTGAAGTTGTGGCTCGCGGAAATGTTGGTTCACTTTATTTGGACCTTGGTTTATTGAGCGAAGACGTTTCTATTAATGGTTATGCTCCTAACGATAATTTTGATGGTGAAAATACCTTAGGAACAACAACTGCTTTACACGACAAAGGTCTTGATGGTATTTCTGGTTCTGAAGAAACCAGACTCGTTTGGGATTGTCGTATTGAAGGTTGCGTTTCTACAGAATTGACTTCTGCAAATGTTAACCCGACTTTGACAGATATTGCCCAAGATAATTACAGCGACGATTATGATGAAGATAGCGATCCGCCACGTTTAATAAATGGAACAGAAGACAACTCTGGTGAACGCGCTTATGATACTGAAGACATAAATAGAAATGGTTCTCTTGATACAGACATTAGCTTTGTCCGTTATCGCATTGACCTTTCTAGTGATGACCCGACACAATATGAAGAACTTAAAAATGGTTGGCGCCGTTGGAGGATTCCTCTTGACCAATACGACACAATTGTTTCTGCAAGCGGAAACGGGTATAAGACCATTCTTTCAGAAGCTCTTTTCTCAAGAATTTGGCTTGGCAATTTAAACCCTGGCGTTGCAGAAGCTAAAGTTCAAATTGTTAATCTTGGTGTTGTTGGAAATAGCTGGGAAGCAAATGATGTTTCTGATATGTACGTCACTTCTTCTACAGAAAATTCTCAAGTGGTTGATGTCAATGGAAATGAAATCAATATTTCTCAAACGAGTTCAACTCTTGATTCTTCTTTCTTGCAAGTAACAACGATAAATAACCGTGAAGATGCAGGAACTTATTTTAAATCACCAAATACATCTTCTGAACGCGATTCAGAAACCAATGCGGCCTTAAAAGAAACAGCTCTTGTTCTTGATTATAAAAACCTTTCGCCAGGCCAGGAAATCGGCGTTACTAGAATTTTTGAATCAGACGTTAAAGACTTGACAAGCTATAAAACCATTAAAATGGAAATCCATTACGAAACAGAAGCCGAAAAAGTTCCAGTTCGTTTTGCTATCCAAATGGGTGAAGGTTCTTTAGAAGGTTCTTCTAATTATTACGAATGGAGTTTCCGTCCAGTAAAATTCTCTTGTACATCTTCTGAACGCATTGAAGATTGTCATGAAATGAACTGGTTAGATAATGCTTTTGTTATGGCTATCAAATCCTTTACCGATATGAAAATCGGACGCACTCCTCCTTATACAGAACCTGTTGAAGTTGATTTAGGCGGAGAACGCGAAGAACGTTTGAAATTAGTTGGTAACCCTTCTATGACATCTGTTGACTGGATTCGCTTTGTTATTATTGCTGACGAAGATGCTTCCCCTGCAGATTTAAAAGGAACTTTCTGGTTAAACGATTTACGCCTTTCAGGAATGGATTTGGATTGGGGCTATGCTGCTCGCGTTTCTGGCCAAATGAATTTTTCAGATTTCGCCACCGTTTCCGGAGCCATGCGTTATCAAGATGGTGACTTTGCTACTCTATCAACAACGGGAGGTTCTCCAAAGCCAAAACTTTCTGATGCAGCTTCTCAATTAGACGTAGCGGGTGATATCAGTTTTAGCTTAAATAAATTTTTCCCAGACCAGAATGGTTTCCACATTCCAATGGGACTTGGTTATAGTAGCGTTACTGAACGCCCTTACATGAAACCTACTGACGATATGATTCTTGAAAAAGAATATTTCGATGACCTTGTATCTGATATGGTACAAAACAAATTAGATGTCCATAAAAATTCTGAAGAAGAAGATTTAAGAAACGAAGCTCGTTCAAAAGGTTATGAAAGTTATTCTAAAAACCGCAATTTCAGCATTAGTTATAGTAAAGACTATATTCCTAACGACAATTTATTGCAAGAATATTTAACACAGATTTTCCTTGAACGCCCGGCTTTCAGTTATTCTTATAATGAATCGGAAAATCGTTCTACAACAAGTGCCGATTCTTCTTATTCATACAGAACCGTTATTGAATATAAACTCGGGACTTACAATAAATTCAATTTTAAACCGTTCTCTTCTCTTGGTCGATTCCGGTATTTGCGTCCGCTTTCAGAATCTGCTTTTGAACCATGGCCACAAACGTTTGACTTGACATTGTTTGACTTTAGTTATGTCCGTTACGTTGATCAAGAACGCGACCCGGATTTTGTAGAACCACAAGTAGACAAAGTCGTTACATTTACTGCTGACTTAACACACAAAGCAAATATCCGCTGGAATATTTTCTCTTTCCTGAATGCTAGCTACAGCATAAATGTAAAACGCGATATGTTAGCCGATAGAGAAGCGTTTGTCAAAGAAAACTTCTTTACAGGACGTGACGGCTCTTTATTTGCCGCTGATGAAATTTTTGCTTGGGACCACACAGACAGAAAAGTTTATGTCTCTGCTGACAGTATTGTGGCTATCCCTTACGATACAATTCCGCAAATCAATGCTGCCGGCGACACAATGGCTATTGATATGCAAAACCCTGATTCATATAAAATTTTATACGACACAACCACATTCTACAAAGTGGATAGTTTAGGCAAAAAAGATTACGGACCAAAATATGGCATTTTAAAACACGAACGCGTGCGCAACAGACAATTCCGGGTGAACTTCACTCCAAATATTATTCCGTTCTTGCCTATAAATATGACTTTCAATACAGACTTTACCCAGCAAAAAACAATCCCTGATGATTTTAGTCTTTATGATGAAACCATGGTAGAAAAGAATTTCTGGACTATTTCACAAACAAACCGTTTCGAATTTGTTCCAAGTTTCCGTTTCATTACATTTATGGAATTATTTGGCAAAGGCAATGCCGCTCAGAAATTCTTTGAAAAATTGAAATGGCGTGAACTAAGAATGAACTGGACAACTAGTTTATCTACAATCGGTGAAAACTTTACACTTGCCCAACTCTACGAAGAACAAGGGGTGAATCCTTTACAATACTATCTCTATGGTTTAGGTATTGGTAATGGTTACCGCAATCGTGGTCTCTGGAATATTATTTCTGGCGATATGGGACTTGACCATCGCGATGACTACAAAGACTTTGCTGAATACAGAAACCGCCATGTAGACACTCTTGTTTACCAAGGGAATTTTACACACGCCGTTTCTCGTTCTCTACAATTATCAACTGGCTTTACTTTACCTTTCTGGAGTATTGGTATAACCGGTGATTTGCAATGGAAACAAGATTTCTCTCAATCCCGTGAATACCCTCTTTACACCGATAGTACATTAGTCTGGCCAAAATGGGGAATCGGTATAAACATTCCTAATTTTTCTCAACGCATTAGTTTCTTAAACGGATTCAAGAGTGTTTCTTCAACACATCGTGTTGATTACAGCCATACAAAGACCGTAAAACCATTCCAAAGCGCTGAAGACTCTTGGAATACTACCTGGAATTTCAACCCACTTGTTCGGTTGTCTTTCTTGACACAAAAAAATATCCGCATTGACAATAGCGTTCGTTTGAAAATAGAAATGGTCGATAGAAAGCCAAAACAAGAAGTTATTGCTCAGACAAACTGGCCTGAAAAAGAAGAAAATATCGCAGACACCTCTTCTTACTTCTGGGAAACTCCATGGATGCATACCGCTTTATATAAAGATTTTGGTATAAATATCGGCGATGATTTGACCATTACCTACCCATTAAAAACGAAAAGAGGATTCCAACTCTGGAAATGGTATATCAAACTTGATAATGACATTGATTTAAAATTCACTGCTGGTTATGATTTTAGTAAAACCATTCGCCGTTACTATGACCCTGATCCTGGTTTTGATATGTGGGAAAAAGAAAGTGGAACAGACGGTGTGTATAAAGAATGGGAATTTGATGGTTATAAATACACCGCTTACAAACCGAAGTTAGAATTAACAGAACGAACAGTGCCTTCAAGGACTCATGAATGGTTCTTGCGACCAAGTGCTGCGTACCAATTCAATAAAATGGTTTCCACTAGTGCTTATGTGGAATACAGACAAATTCATGAAAAGCTAGATGACGAAACGGCTCATATTCGCCAAATATTAACGTTTGAACTGGCTTTAATGCTACGCTTTAATTAACGAGTCCTTTCAAGAATAGCTAAAGCCCGCTGTTGTGTGCTATTTGGAATTTTGTAGTAATGAACAGCGTTTAACTTATAACCATATTTTTCAGGAACTAAAGTTTGCAATTCTTCTTGAATTGCTGGTCCTTTCATAAAATAAACTTTACCGCCCACTTTTAATGAATGTTCTAAACGGAGCAAAGTTTTTTCCATTAATTCAAATGCTCGGCTAATCGCGCCATCTATGGGAAGTGTCATGCTATGACTTGTGACTTTATGCCCAAACACGTCTATATTTTTCAGCCCTAATTTTTCAATTACCATATTCAAAAAATTAACACGATTCGGGCGCGGTTCACAAAGAGTCAATTGAATTTCTGGATTCAAAATTTTTAATGGAATCCCTGGAAATCCGGCACCGCTTCCAATATCAATCATTCGCTTTGGCCAATTTGATTCATAAGCATTTATAATAGTGCAATCTGCATAATGGCGTTCAACCATCGTTTCAAAAGCATTTAGTCGCGTTAAATCCTGGTCACCATTATTTTCTCTAAGAAGCGTATGAAATTTCCACAACATTTGAAGAGTTGCTTTTTCTAATTCCACCCCATGAAATTTCAATAATTTATCTAAACCTTCAACAGAAGGAGTAACTCTTTTTCCACCAAATAATGGAAACGTTGAACGAGGTGCTTTTTTATTCCAATTCTTCATAAATCCAAAATTAAAAATAAATCAAAAATTTTTTTGTTCTGTTTTTTAGAAGATAAGCGTTTCTTTTAAATAGAGGCAAAAAATAAAATGCCATTAAACGCGTTTCTTTTTTACTCTCTAAAACCAGGCTTTTAAAAAAGGATTTTTTAACCTATGTCAAAATTTATTTTTCCTTTATCCAAAGGATTTTGTTTTTTTCTTGTTTTATTTCTTTTTAGTCATTCATTTGCCATAACAGAAACGGAAGTTTTAGAATGGTTTGATGACGGTTTAATTGAAACTATTGAAGTCTATGATTTTTTAGAGCTTCTTGAAAATGGTAACGACGAAGAAGCCGAAGCTTTAGCCTTTTCTTTAGGATTATTAGAAAAAGAAAAAATGCCTAAACGCACACCTAAAAATTTTCAAGGTTCTTTTTCTTCTAGACTTTCTCTTGATTCTAGTGGCAATATAATTAGCCATAAAGAAGAATTGCTTTTAAAATATTCTGCATGGAATTTCCGTGGCGATAATTTTGGCCGTTGGCTTTTAGCCTATCAAAAAGATAATTACGAAGCTCTTGGAGGCTATTTAAATGATTCTGATATTAAGTTTTTATTCCCTCTGCAAACTATCCCAGGCTCTTGGATTGCTTTTCATAATTCCATTTTTTCTTTAGGTGGTTTACTTGGAACAAACCAATCTTACGCAGGAATGTTAAAACTTTGGAAATTACGTTTTTGGGTTCTAAATATGAAATCAGAAAACACACTTGCTTTTGATTTTTCTGAAAAAGAATTTTCTTTTGCCATATTACACACACTTCAACAAAAGAAAAATTTATTCCGCATGGAAACTAATTTTAACGGTGGAAAATTTTATAAATGGAATTTGCGCGGATTATTCTTTTTCCACCAATATTCTTTAGATCAATATTGGTTAGATTTACCACAATCCGTAAAGACTAGTAAACTCTGGACTTCACAAAGCCAAAATATTAATTTAAAAAATGTTTCTTTCTCTCTTGAAGAACGAATCCGAATTCCTTTAGATTCTGGAAATGTTTTTTATGGGTTGAATTTTAAAGTCCAGAAGAAAAAAGGTTTTTTCCGTTTTTTAACGGCACTTGCATACAAAAATTCAAGTACAAAACAAAATCTTTTCACATTACGGACTGAACCTGCTTTTCTTTTTTCAGACCTTTTATTTTTTGGAAAACTCCAACACAATTTTTATAATGAATGGCAACATATTCCAAAATTCAGTTTGGGATTTAAAACAGAAAACAATCATTTTTTTCATTGCAAAATGGAATTCATTTTCCCAGAATACGGAGCATCAGACAAAAGACCTTATCAGTTTAGAAATGAAGCAGGAATAAAAACAGAACAAATTGCTATTAACCTTAAATTTCACTGGAAACGAACGCCTAAAAAAGAATGGTCCCCTAATCGCTTTGGAATAGAAGGGAAAATCTTTTTCTAGTTTTTGCTTATGCAAAAAATAGGCGTTACAGGAATCATTGGCTCTGGAAAAAGCACTGTTGGAAAACTGCTTCAAGAAAGTGGCTACCCTGTATTAGATGCTGACAAAGCGGTTCATCAGCTTTACGAAACATCTTCTTTATTAAAGCAAAAATTGGTAGATACATTTGGCGAAAGCATTTTAGAATCTAATGCTATTTCTCGCAAGAACCTAGCTTCAATCGTTTTCCAAAATCAAACTGCTTTAAAACAATTAGAAAACATCGTTTATCCTTATTTAAAACAAGTGATTATTGATTTTTTCAAAACTTGTGAACAAAACAAGCAAGAATTTGCGTTTCTTGAAGCTGCTTTACTCCATAAGATTCCTGAAATTTTAGAATCCCTTGATAAAATATGGTTTATATCGGCACAAGAAAATGTTTTATTAGAACGCCTTGTAAAACGTGGACTTTCCTTTGACGACGCCAAGAACAGATTAAACCTTCAGAAAAAAAATCCTTCACTTGAAAGTTCTGAATTTTTAACTGTTTGCAAAAAAAAATCATCTTGGATAGAAGTCATTGAAAACGACAAAACACCAGATGATTTAAAAGAAAAAATTTCAACTCTTTTAAAATAAACTTTTTACTGCAATTTCCGGATACGAACAAGAACCTCTGAATCTCCTGCTTTTTGTGGAGCCACAGCAGCCGTTTCTGTCAAAGATTCTCGAATAGCTTTTGCTTGACTTTTCAGGCGAGCAAGACGTTCGCCTTCTAATTTTGGCGTTGCAATCATTGTTTTTTTAGAAGGGTTTATCCAACGGCCTTTTTCATCTTTAAATCCAAAATGCAAATGCGGACCCGTGCTTCTACCAGTATTTCCAACTCGACCAATAACTTGTCTTGCATTAACATGAGCCCCTTGTGAAACAGCTCTTGTATGTAAATGCAAATACCAGCTAGAAGAACCATCCCTATGTCTAATTGAAATTTTATTTCCACTCAGATTATCATAACCAGAAAGCGTAACCACTCCTTCTGCAACAGCATAAACCAGTGTTCCTGTCGGGCTACCATAATCAATCCCGTGATGCACTTTTCTTTGACCAGTAATCGGGTGTATTCTTGAGCCATAAGCACTTGTTACATGCAACCTATCTAATGGATAACGCAAACCATCAAAGACAAGAGCTTCTCCCGTTTCTGTATAATGCGCGTTAAATGAACTTTTCGGGTCAGGATCTTCATAGCGGAAAGCTTCGTGGTGGCCAACTGTTTTACCATCAAATTCTGCATAAAGTACTTTACCACTAATCCAGACAGAATCTTCAAAGAAATTTTCTTCTAATAAAATCCTGAATTTATCTCCTGGTTGCGCTAATTGAAATGCCACTTTACATTGTAACACACCACTTACTACACCAACCATGTGTTTTGGAATACCAACACTTCGCAGAGTTCCGTCTAATGTAGAACCTTCTGCTAAACTACCTTCAAATATGGAATGTTTACGAACTATCGTTTTCTCTGGTCTATTGTAAACGAAACCAGAATCTGTTTTAAAAAGCAAATGAATGGTTGCTGGGTTTTCTTCATAGCGGAAAACTTTAACCTTTTTATTTTCATCTAACAATGCATGGAACTTTTGTCCAACTCGCATTTTTGAAAGTTCCACGCTATCTTGAATAGACAAAACAATCAAACGACGTTCTTCTTCTGAAAGCCCCATTCGTTCAAGAACCTGGAAAAGACCATTACCTGCTTTAACCGTATCAGAAACTAAAAGTAAATCAGAAGATTTTTCAAGTTCGCTTTGCCTTTTCAACAAAGAATCTTTTTGAGATAGTAATTGACGTTGTTCTTCTTGCAAGGCTTTGATTTTTTCATCTTCACCACAGCCCAAAAGAACGACTAACACAGAAACGATATAAAACAAAAAAATTCTTTTCATTAAAAACTCAAACTTTAAATTTCAAAAAAAGAAAGGGAGTCCTATTGTGGACTCCCCTTTTTCATAACTTCTTATTTTTTAGGTGCTTCTGGAGCCTTTATTTCTAAAAGTTCCATTTCAAATACGAGCAAGCTATTGGCTGGAATGGTAGGCATTTTACGAGCGCCATAACCAAGTTCGCTAGGGATCCAAGCTTGAACTTTTGCTCCAACTTTCATAAGCTTAAGCATTTCAGTCCAACCAGGGATAACTGCTTTAACAGGGAATTCCATTGGTTTACCGCGGTCAACGCTGCTATCGAATTTTTTGCCATCTAAAAGAGTGCCAGTGTAATGAACAGAAACGATAGAAGAATCTGTTGGCATAGCACCAGTGCCTTCTTTAATCACTTTATACTGTAAACCAGAAGCAGTTGTTACAACACCTTCTGCTGTTTTATTTTTTTCAAGGAATGCTTTTTGTGCAGAAAGAGCTTGTTCTGCAGCAATGCTATCTTTTTTCGCACGTTCTGCTTGAGCTTTTTGTGAAAGTTCATTTAAAGTAACGAAAATCATAGAATCGTTCATAAGATATTTTGCACTATCTTTATTGAAACGTTCCTTAAAACCTTGAATAAAAACATCTAAATCAACATCAAGAGAATCTCTTGCAATAAGCTGAGCTTCTGCTTGGACGCCAAAATGAGAACCGAGAGCATAGCTAAAACGGTCTTTTTCTGTATCAAGGCTGGATTTGGTTTTTGCTTGACCTACTGGTTCAAGACAAGCTGTGAGAGCTAAAGAAAAAATGCCTGCAACGGCGATTGTTTTCAATTGCATAGGAATCCTTATTTAAAAGTTAAACTGCGTTTAAAATAGAAAAATCCTATTTCTTTTTGTACTCTTTTTTTAAGAAAACGCTTTTCTTTCCCCTACTAGAACTTGTTATTTTTTGCATTCATGGCAGAGCAATCCTTATTAAAACAAAAAATTGATTCCGTTAAAGCAGGAGAAGACATTTTAACTGCTTTTCTCTCTTGGGTGGAATCAAAAGGCGTTTCTCTTTACCCAGCACAAGAAGAAGCAATTCTAGAATTATTTTCTGGGAAAAATGTCTTTTTAAACACCCCTACAGGTAGTGGTAAATCGCTTGTTGCTTTAGCCCTTCATTTTGAAAGTTTAGTTTTTGGCAGACGTTCCGTTTACACATGTCCGATTAAAGCCTTAGTTAATGAAAAATGGATGGCTTTATGTAAAGAATTTGGTCCTGAAAATGTTGGTCTTTCTACAGGAGATGCAACAGTCAACCACAATGCTCCTATTCTTTGCTGCACCGCCGAAATCCTTTCGAACATGGCTTTAGCAGAAGGCTCTTCTCTAAACATAACCGATGTAGTCATGGATGAATTCCATTACTATTCAGATAAAGAACGTGGCGTTGCTTGGCAAGTGCCTTTATTAACTTTATCAAACGCTAGATTCTTATTAATGTCAGCCACTGTTGGCAACACTGCTTTTTTTGAAAAAGAAATGACAAGAATTTCTGGGCGGGAAAGCATAACGATTCGTTCTACAGAAAGGCCTGTCCCATTAGAATTTTCTTATTCAGAAACAGACTTGCCAAGCCAAGTTCAACGCTTATTACAAGAAGGCAAAGCTCCTGTTTATGTTGTTCATTTTTCACAAAACGAAGCATCTCAAAGTGCACAAAATTTAAGTTGCCTTGAAATCTGTAATAAAGAAGAACGTGCTCTCATTGCAAAAGAAATAGAAAATTTCCGTTTTGCAAGCCCTTATGGCCCTGACATAAAAAGATGGCTTCGCCTAGGAATTGGTTTACACCATGCAGGCCTTCTACCTAAATACAGAATCCTTGTTGAAAAACTAGCTCAAAAAGGCTTACTCAAAATAATTTGCGGAACAGATACTCTCGGTGTTGGCGTAAATGTCCCTATTAGAACCGTTTTATTTACAAAACTCTGCAAATATAGTGGCGACAAAACAGCCATTTTATCGGTCCGTGATTTTCACCAAATCGCTGGGCGTGCCGGGCGAAAAGGTTTTGACAATATCGGTTATGTGGTCGCTCAAGCTCCAGAGCATGTCATTGAAAATAAAAAACTTGCCGCCAAATCACTTAAAACCGGAAAACGCTTTGCTAAAAAACAGCCTCCTGAAAAAGGCTTTGTACCGTGGGATAATTCAACCTTTGAACGATTAATTCACTCCGAGCCAGAACCTTTAAAATCCAGTTTTCAAGTAACGCATGGAATGTTACTCAATGTTCTTTCTCGAAAAGAAGATGGCTGCATTGCCATGAAACACTTGATTCGCGACTGTCATGAAGACAAAAGTGCAAAACTTTCTTTAAGGAAGCGAGCCTTCCAACTTTTCCGTTCACTTGTTGAAAAAAAGATTATTGAATTTTGCAAACCAGAGTTCCCTGGACTTGCCAAAGTACAAGTCAATTTGGACTTGCAAGATGATTTTTCAATGAACCAGCCTTTATCCCTTTACTTAATCGACACCTTACAAAAGCTAGACAAAGAATCTCCTGATTACGCCTTAAATGTTTTGTCTTTAGCAGAATCTATTGTAGAAAACCCAGACCTCATTTTACGCAAACAATTAGACAAATTAAAAACAGAAGTTTTAAACGAATTAAAAGCCGAAGGCGTTGAATTTGACAGGCGAATGGAAATACTTGAAAATTTGGAATACCCAAAACCACTTCGAGATTTCATTTATGACACATACAATGCCTTTGCAGAAATTCACCCTTGGGTTGATTCCAATGTAAACCCTAAATCCGTTGTAAGAGAAATGTTTGAAAACTTTTCCACATTTTCTTCTTATGTAAAGCAATATAGCTTACAACGCTCAGAAGCCATTCTCTTACGCCATATCAACGCCACCTACAAAGTCCTTTCTCAAACCGTCCCCGACTCTTATAAAAACGAGCCCCTATTAGAAATGGAAAATTACTTAGGTGAAATGATCCAACGAATAGATTCAAGTTTATGGGAAGAATGGGAACGCTTAAAAAATCCAGAATTCCAATTAAATCAAAAAGAAGAACAAGCATTCAGTGGAACTTTACCCGTAGATATAACCGCAGACAAAAAACGATTCCTTGGGCTTTGTCGCATACGCATCTTTGAATGGCTAACCCTTATTTCAAGAAAACAATATAGTGACGCTTTAGATTTACTCGCTGACGATTTAACAGAAGGGATGCTTTTAACAGACAAAGAAGGCATACCTTGGACAGAGCGCCGTCTAGAAGAAATTTTTAACAATTATGAAAGCGCTCACGGGAAATTCAGATTAGACGCACAAGGGCGAGCCTTACCTTATACAATATCTAGAGAAGAAAACAACTTTTTATACATTGAACAAATGCTTCAAGACAATGAAGATTTAAACGACTGGAGTATTTGTTTCTGTGTTCCTTTAGAAGAATCTAAAAAAGCCTCTGCCGTATTAATTTATTTAGAAAGCATCGGTGAATCTTTATAAGTTTAATTCAATGAAATTATTACTCGCTTACATTTTCCGTTTCTTTTACAACGTTGACAAACGAACTCGTCTTCGCCAAAAGTGCCCTTTAAAAAAATCAAGCCTATGGGTCATCGGAAGTGTTCGCATCGGAGGCGCCGGCAAAACTCCAATCACTCTAGAACTCGCTAATTTCTTACAAAAAAATAATTTCTCCGTTGCCGTTTTATTACACAATTCCGCACAAGACGAAGCTAAATTATTCAAAAAGAAAAACAAATCTCTTGCCATATTCCTCACAAACAATCGAGCCAAAACGGCTTTAAAACTAGACGGAAAATACGAATACATTTTATGCGATGACGGCTTTGAAGACAAAAGACTTTTGCCCAACAAAAAAATATTCTTAGACTTTGGTGAAAAAGCAAACTCCATAAAAGACTTGTTCCCACAAGGCAACTGTCGCAGTTTCAAAAAAGACCACAACGACATCACAAACACATGGACTTGCTTTGGAAAAAATCCTGATTGCAAATTCTCAATTGAAAAAATAATCGCCGCTAAAGACTATTTTGAAAACACACAAAACGCTTCAAAAGCCCACCTACAAAACGCCACAATCGCCTGCGCCATTGGCGATCCAAAACGATTTGAACAAGACATAAAAAATTGCGGAATACAAATAGCACAAAAATATTTCTTCCGAGACCACTCCAAAAATTTTGAACAAAAAATTGAAAAAATCCTCCATCAAAACACGCCTGTAATCATCACCGAAAAAGATGCCATGCGCATACAAACGCACAAGCAAAACAAAAATCTTTTTATTGCTTGTCAAAAAACAGAACTCAACGCCAACATTTTTAAAACTCTTTTTACGGAAAGGTGATTCGAAATAAATTTCGAATCGTCGACAAACCTTTTCCTTGCAAAAAACACTAGCCATTCCTTCTTATTTTGCAAACACACACTTGCCTGCAGTTCTTGTTCGCGGTTCTTGTTCGCGCTTCTTGTCATTGCAAGCCCCTTGTCATTGCGAACCCAAACTGGGTGAAGCAATCTACTTGCTAACAGATGGCCACGAGACACAAGGCCTCTCGCCATGACAACCCTGAACTTGCCGCAAGCCCCTTGTCACTCGCGATGGAGTGAAACGACAGAAGCAATCTCCTTGCCACTAGATCGCCACACTACGTTCGCGATGACTATCCTGAACTTGTCATTACGAGCCGTGCAGAAAGCACGGCGTGGTAATCTCCTTGCCATGACAACTTGCTAACAGATGGCCGCGAGGCACAAGGCCTCTCGCCATGACAATTCGTACTGGTTCGCGATGACAACCCTACACTTGCCCGCCCTTCTTGTTCGCGGTTCTTGACGCAAATTTTTTGCCTGAGTTTCCTGTCATTACATATTCAAAACGGAGCGAAGTAACGACAAACTTTTTCCAAATCGAAACAAATTTTCACTCCTTTTGAAACAAATTTTGTTCTCTTTCTAAACTCGGCAAATGCATACATAAAAATTTTTCACATTTCTTCTTGCAACAGCTTTTCTCAAAACAAAATTTCATTTTTTTGGCACAGCTTTTGCTTTAAAGAAAGTAAAAAGAAACAATAGGCTTAAAGCCTAAAAATAAGGAGATACATTATGACAACAACACAAATTTTTCCAACGCCTTTCTTTCAGTTGAAAGATTTTCTGAATTCGTTTGGAACAGAATCGGTTCAGAACAAAAACGCGCCTGTTTCTTCTATAAACGAAAAAGAAAATGGCTATGAAGTAGAGGTCGAACTTCCTGGCGTTCGCAAAGAAAATATTGAAATCCGCATAGAAAAGAATTTACTTTCTATTTCTGCCACTCGTAAAAAAGGTGAAATGGAATTTTCTTATAAACGAGATTTCAAGATTTCTGACGAAATAGATTCTAATGAAATCAAAGCTTCTTTTGAAAACGGATTGCTAGTTCTTGAACTTACAAAAAAGAAAGAATCTGAAGCGAAGAAAATCGAAATCCTCTAAATAAAAAATGCTAGGGTTTACGCCCTAGTATTTTTTATTTGCAATACAAATTCAAAAGCGCTCGCGCTAATAGAGCCGTATATTTTGCTTGAGTCAAAGTAAGCTTTGATGTTTCTAATTCACTACGATAAGAAAGGTAATCTGTATAAGTTATTGCACCAAGATTTTTTTGATCTTCAGCCACTTTAAAAGCGGCTTCGTTCGCTTCTACTTGCAAAACCGTTGCTTGCCATTGATTTTCTGCAGCAAGTGCATTTAAGTAAAGTTGTTCAATTAAATTTTCTAAAGATTTTTCTGTTTCTTGTTGTGTGATTTTACTTTTTTCAGATTGAATCTGAGCATTTAAAACTTTATTGGTCGTAGTTCCTTTATCTATAATTGGAATATTTATCCCAAGAGTAATACTATGATTATAGCCATACTTTAATTGATCCCCATAAGCCCCTGATTCCCATGCTTGAAGCCCTGTACCCGCTTGTGCACCAAGAGTTACGCTTATAGAACTATTTTTGCCGGCAAGTTTCACATTTTTTTCTGCTGAAAGAATAGCTAAACTATCAGCAGCAAGATTTGGATTTTTCTCTTTTGCTTTTTTCAGCAAATCTTCTACCGATAAAAGATTTTCTAGAGAATCTGGTGTAAGCGTTTCCAGATTTTCAGACTTAATAGAAAATTCTTCTTCTCTAGAGATTTCTAAAAGCTGGCGTAAAGTTGTTTCTGCATTTATTTTTGATTGTTCCGCCGAAAGCAAAGAAACTTTCTTTTGAGCGGCATCGGCTTTTGCCAAAACCAAATCTCTTTTTGTAATACTCCCTGCTTCAAATAACTTAAACTGATTTTCTGCTTCTGCTTCAGAAATTTCAAGCGCTTTTTTAGCAACTTCTATTTTTTCATTTGCATTTAGCAATGCGTAAAAAGCCTCTAAAACAGAAACTTGTATATTTAATGTTGCAAGTGCTGTTCGCTTTTCTGCCGCTTGTTTATCTATTTGAGCTGTTTCTATTGAAAGCGATGTTGCCCCACCATTCCAAAGAACCATAGAACCATTCAAACCAAGAGAAAGGCGGTAATGGTCTTGTGGGCCTTCCACAAAAGGGTTATCATAAAGCGTGTTATTAATACTTGCAGAAAGAGATGGATATCTATCTATTTTTGCTGTTTTAATTGCCACATTTGCTTGTTCTTCACTTAGCTTTGAAACTTGAATAGAAAGACTAGATTCTTCGGCTCGTTTTAAACAATCTTCCAAAGTCCACTCCGCCGCAAAAAGCGTTGTGCTAAAAAACAGAATAACTAATTTAAAACGTTTCATAAAATTCATACAGGGAATATAACAAAACCCAAAAGTAGAAAACCTTTTTTCAAAATAAAATTGCCTTTAAATATAAATGAAAATTCACACTTAAAGGCAAAGTTTAATCTTTAGATGAAACAAGAAAATAAATGGTTGCATTCTTTTCTTGTAAAATGATTTTCTTTTATCTAATCACAGAATTAATTCATAAACGCTGTATAAATTGAGCGAATAGCTTTTTCTGTATCCGCTTCATCTACACCAGTAATGATATTAATCTGAGAAGAGCCTTGGTCAATAATACGCACGTTCACATTGTTATCGGCAAGTGCTGTAAAAAGCTTTGCAGCAACACCAATTTTGTTTGTCATGCCATGGCCAACAGTTGCAATTAAAGCAATGCCTGGGAACACTTTAATTCTGTCTGGTCGCATCTGTTGCGTAATATCTTCAAGAACCGTATTCTGCACCGCTTCAAGCGCTTTTGAATCTACCACAATACTCATAGAATCAATTGCACTTGGACAAAGTTCATAAGAAAGGCCTTCTGATTCTAAAACCGCAAGGACACGACGACCAAAACCCACTTCTTTATTCATCATAGACTTTTCAATATAAATCATAGAAAAACCTTTTCTGCCAGCAACGCCTGTAATAGGGCGTAACGCTTTTTCTGGTGTAGGGCCAATAATCGTTCCGGCATCTTCTGGGCGATTAGTATTTCGAATATTAATAGGAATTTTCTTTACGCGACAAGGCGCAATAGATTCGTCGTGCAAAACGCTTGCCCCAGAATAAGCAAGTTCTCGGATTTCCCGGTAACTCACATATTCAATCGGAAGCGGGTTTTCCACAATTCGTGGATCTGCCATAAGCATTCCAGAAACGTCTGTCCAGTTTTCATATTTCTGGGCATCAATCCCATTTGCAAGAATAGCTCCAGTAATATCAGAACCACCACGGCTAAAAGTTTTAACTTCTCCACGAAGATTGGAACCATAAAAACCAGGCAAAACATAAAGTTGATTTTCATCTGAAAGAGCTTTAGCAATATCGTCATACGTTTTAGGAACAATACGATATTTATCATCAAAAGTAATCAACGGGAATGTATCTACAAAATTTGCCCCTAAATATTTTGCCATTAGACGGGCACACAAAAATTCACCACGGCTTACAAGAAAATCTATTGTTACAGATTCCGGGTGATTTTTGAGTTTGTCTTCTAAACTGTCTAAATCTTCAGTCAGTTTGTTTTCAAGACCTAAGTCATTACAAATTTCATTATAGCGTTCACGAATTAAATTCCAAGGCGTTGAAAAATCAAGTCCTTTAGAGGCTAAATCATAAGTGCTATAAAGAAGATCGGTAAGTTTTGTTTCTTTTGGATTGCGCTTACCTGGGGCAGAAACGACAATAACTTTACGATTCTTGTCCGATTCAACAATGGCCTTAATTTTTTTGAATTGGCCAGCATCAGCAACAGAACTGCCGCCGAATTTACATACGGTTCTTTTATTCATTTTTTCCTTTCGGGCCGCAAGACCTCTCGCACTTCGAGCAAAGCCGCTTGACTCGCGACCAACCTGCCCAAGCCTACCCATCTAGCCAGCCACTTGGTTTTGTGTGTTTCGTTCGATTTGTAAAAAAATCCAACGGTTTGTAAAAATAGTAATCTCTTGTGATAGAAATAAGGGAGATAAGCGTTTTTAAAAGTAGAAGTTTATCTTTTTTTGTTTTTTATCTAAGAAAAGGTTCTATATGGCGCATTTTAAACAATTACTTGAGATTGCAGCAAAAGCTGACATTCCTGTTCTTATTCTTGGCGAGTCTGGCTGTGGAAAAGAAGTAGCAGCAAGAAACCTTCATAAAAACAGCCTGCGCCAAAATGGTCCCTTTATCGCATTGAATTGTGGAGCTATCCCACAAAATCTTATAGAAAGCATTTTAGAAGGCTCAGAACGCGGCGCCTTTACAGGCGCAACGGCAGACAAAACCGGCGTTGTTCGTGCCGCCGAAGGCGGCACGTTATTCCTTGACGAAATTGGAGAACTCCCACTCCAAAGTCAAGCTAGGCTCTTGCGAATCCTTCAAGAAAAAAAAGTACTCCCTGTCGGCTCTCACAAAGAAATTCCTGTTAACTTTAGACTCATTTGTGCCACCAATCGCCACCTCCCTACTTTAGTCCAACGAGGTGAATTCCGTGAAGATTTATTTTTCAGATTAAATGTTTTTCCAATCAATTTACCTCCTCTCAGAGACCGTGGCAAAGAAATAGAATGCATTGTCAAAAGCGTCTGGCAATCCGTTGAAATGGAAAACGCCGAGCGAAAATGGAACAGAGAGCTCACCTTACAAGAAATAAATCACCTACAAGAATACCACTGGCCAGGAAACATCCGTCAACTAAAAAATATCCTTTTACGTTATCACCTTTTACACCCTTGTAATGTTTCTTTAGAAACATTACTCGCCGAAGAACACGCCAACTATTCTGTAAAAGAAACTATAAAAAAACGCAACAAAGCTCCTGAAGCCCACATTCTGACAAAAACTCTCCATGATTGCGGAAACAATAAATCACTTACTGCTAGAAAACTAGGCATTAGTCGTGGAAGTCTATGCTACCAACTGCGCCGTATACATATTTCCAACAACCTTGATTAAAAATGCTTATAAAAAACATCTTTTCCATTTTTTTGATGCAAGAAAAAGAAGATAAAGCTATTTTATCTCTTATAAATTTTCTTACAGTTTTGTTTGAAAATAAAAGTTTAATCTAAAAAAGGAAATATATGAAACGCGTTTATTTACTTATCCCAACCGACAATCAAGTTCAGATTGATTCTCTTTTAGCTTCGTCTCTTGAAACAGCTAAAATTTATGGAGTAGCATCTTCATTTCTACCTTTTACTACAGAAGCATTGCCTAAAATAACAGAAGAACTTTCTAAAGGCAATGGCGCTGTTGTAATGGAAAATATCGCTCTTGATTTTTCCAACAAAACAAAAGACTCTTCTATCGTTATCGTAAAAGGTCTTTCTTTAGAAAATTCTCCTTTAATTTCTCGTAAATTAAATGAGATGCTTGCTTTAGCTCTTGACGCTTCTGTTCTTTTAGTTTCGTCAAAAGAACTTTCTTTAGAAACAGAATGTCTAGAAAAAGAACTTCAAGAAAATCGTGTCCGTGTCATTGCAAAAGTAACCGAAAATGAAGTTTCTCAAAAACTAGAAGAAGACTTAAAAACTGAAGCAAAAGAACGTAAAATTTCTCAAGCCGAATTCAGAGCAAGTCTTCTTGTCCGTGCAGGCGCAAATCTTAAAAGGATTGTTTTACCAGAAGGAACTGAGCCAAGAACTATTGAAGCCGCCATTCTTGCTTATGAACGAAAAATTGCCATTCCTGTTTTACTAGGGAACCGAAAAGAAATTGAAAATGTGGCCGAATCCAAGAACCTAAAAATTCCAGAAGGCCTTGAAATTATTGAAGTAAACGAAGAATCAGGTAAAAAATATATCCCGACACTTGTTGAACTTCGCAAAGCAAAAGGCATGACCGAAGAACTAGCCACTAATCTTTTAAAAGATTCTGTTTGGCTTGGCACCATGATGCTCAAAATGGGAGAAGTAGATGGTTTAGTGAGTGGCGCTGTTCATTCTACCGCTGATACCGTTCGACCAGCACTTCAAATCATCAAAACAGCTAAAGGTGTAAAATCTATTAGTTCTGTATTCTTTATGTGTCTTCCTTCAGAGACTCTTGTTTATGGAGATTGTGCCATTACGCCTAATCCAGATGCAGAAACTCTTGCAACAATTGCAGCTCAATCAAACGACACTGCAAAAGCTTTTGGTCTCCCTGCTAGAGTGGCAATGCTCAGTTACAGCACTGGCAAATCTGGCAAAGGTGATGATGTGGATTTAGTTCTCGCCGCTTTAGAAATTCTTAAAAAAGAACGCCCAGACATTCTTGTTGACGGACCTCTTCAATACGATGCAGCGTCTACAGAAAGTGTGGCCGAAAAGAAAATGCCTGGAAGCCCTGTTGCCGGTAAAGCTTCTGTATTTGTCTTCCCTGATTTAAATTCGGGAAATATTTCTTACAAGGCTGTTCAACGAAGTGCACCAAACGTAATAAGCGTTGGCCCAATGCTTCAAGGTCTTGCCAAACCTGTCAATGATCTTTCTCGTGGAGCTCTTGTAGAAGACATCGTTTACACAATAGCACTCACGGCTATACAAGCTCAAGCTGAATAACATTAATTTTAAAAAAGAAAAAATAGACTCTCTTTTCTCTTTTTTTGAGAGTCTATTTTTATATTTGGAAATAAATGAATTCTTATTTATTACTCATTGCTGGCATTCTAATTATATTAAGTGCTTTTGCTTCTAGAATCAGCACGCGCTTTGGTATCCCTGTTCTTCTTATCTTTATGGGAATTGGTATTTTAGCCGGTCCTGATTTTTTGAACCTTCTCCATTTTGATAGTCAAGAAACCGCTAGCACCATTGCAAACATTGCTTTGATGTTTATTCTTTTTGACAGCGGATTCAATACAAAAAAAGCAAACCTCCACGCATTCGCTGGTCCTTCTCTCACACTTGCGACTTTTGGTATTTTGGCAACAACCCTTATCTTGGGTTTTCTTATTCATATTTTACTTGATCAAGATATTCTCTTTTCTTTAATGCTTGGAGCCATTATTTCCTCTACAGACGCAGCCGCTGTTATGACTGTTTTAAGAGAACGCCCCATTCAAAAGAAAATTTCTTCTACTCTTGAAATTGAATCCGCAGCAAACGATCCAATGGCTATTCTCCTTACGCTTTTTATGATAAATTTGATTCAAAACGCCGGAAACGCTACCGCAGGAGATTATGTTTTCTTTGTTTTGCAACTCATTTGGCAATTTGCTGGAGGCATTCTCATTGCTTTTGCTGCAAGTAAAATCGGCGTTAAAATTTACAACCATTTCAAAAGTGAAAACCTCGGCCTGTTTTATGTTCTCTACATAGGCATTCTTTTTGCTACTTATAGTTCTGCAGACCTTTTAAAAGCAAATGGGATCATCGCTATATTCTTTGCTGGCTATTGGCTTGGTAACCAAAGGTTTGTTTTCAAGCGAGGTGTTTCTCACTTTGTTTCAGCGCTTTCTTCATTTGCTAATATGTGTGTGTTCTTGCTCCTTGGTATTCTTGTTGTGCCACATTTAATGATAAATGTCTGGTGGGAAGGTATTATACTAGCAATTGTTTTAATTTTTATTGCCCGACCATTAGCCGTTCTTTTAAGTTTACTCCCTTTCAAATACAAATGGAAAGAACAGACATTTATTGCTTGGGGAGGTTTAAAAGGAGCTGTTCCTGTTGTACTTGCCACATACCCGGCTGCTTATGGGTTAGACCCAGACAATTTTGTTTTTAATATTGTTTTCTTTGTGGTTACTCTTTCTTGCCTTATTCAAGGGACTACACTTTCTCCTTTTGCAAAAACACTAGGCTTTTCTGTCCCTAAAAATAGACATTCGCCTTATTTTATGGAACTTTTTTCTTTGGCTCAAACTAATTTTGAAGTGATGGATGTCCAGATTACAGAAACGGCTCCTTATGATATCAAAACCCAAAAACCATGGCATAAATCCAAAATTAAAGAATTAACGCTTAAAAGAACTCAAGAAGATCCCGAAGAAAAAAGTGAAAATAGTTCCGTTGTTATTACCGCTATTGTCCGAAATAAAAAAATCATTTCTCCAAATGGCGAAACTAGACTCAAATCAGGTGATATTTTGTTCTTGCTCGGGACGCACGAAAGCTTAGAAGAATTTGTGCCAGGGCAAAGTTAATTTGAATTTCAATTTTGTTTAGCTTTTACTTTTTTCAGCAATTCTTTTAAATGCCATCGCCCGCGTTTATCTTCTAAAAAGAAATCAGTTCTAACGCCTAAATCCAATCCCTGCTGGATTATTTTTTCAGCATTATCATATTCTTTTCTATCAAAATAAAGTTCTCCTAGAAAAAAATAGGAATAAGGATCTTTTGATTGATTTTTTACAGCCAATCGCAAATATTTTAAAGCAAGTTCTTTATCAGGCCAAGGCAAAATCAAAGGAATATAAGGCAATAACTGATGCGTACGCCCTAAAATCTGATAATCGCCAGCACTATCTGCTAAATCCCGAACCCGAGCGGCAACACCTTGTTTTACTGCTTTTAACGGGCCAATACTTGCACCCCACATAGAAACAATCGTGGCATATAAACTTGTCATTTCTTTATTTTTAGGAAACCTTGCATGCAGCGTATCCCCAAGAGTTTTTGCAGACGCAATCAATTTATTTTTTTCTTTTTCATTTTTAGTTGCAAAACGAATCCGAAAATATTCACTTCGCATTATCCCAAGAGCCGCGTTCTCCGCTAAAAGAGAATCTTGCAAAAGTGTTTTATAAAGATTTATAGTTTTATCTATCTGAGAACGATTAGCTTTATCGCCTTTTGCTTTGTTAGCTCGCGTTGCATAACAAGAATCCGCCACAAAAAGGACTCTTGCCGGGTCGGCTAGAGAAAAAGTCCAACAGCATAAAAGTACTGTCGCTAATCTAAACAATCCCGGCATAATGCTCTGAATATTAAATTTTCCAACTTTGCAATAATTTATTCAACTGGCCTATACGTGCTTTTTCTTCTGCCGTTCCATGAAATGCCTTAAATAACAAATTCCGGTATTCCATAAGAGCGGTTCGAATCAAAATTTTTTCTTCTCTTTTTAACATAAACCCTCGCTTTTATTTGTTTTTCCCCTTATACTTTCCTGAAAAATAGTCTTGCTGGCGAGTAGCGCCAAGAACAGCATGCCAAAGAACTCCTGCCGGGTCAATTTTACGACGTTCACTGACGGCAAATTCTATTGGAACATGTGTAAAAGCCCCATTCATGCTACCCACAACCATATTCGTTTTCCCAGCCATTGCCGCATGAACCGCATTTTCTGCCAACTGGTAACAGAAGATAGCATCGGTTCCTTTTGCCGGAATACTACGAACCGTATAACTCGGGTCAAAATATTTAATATTGATTTCTTTACCTACTTTTGAAAAATGAGCTTTTATCTTTTCGCAAAGGAATTCTCCAATATCATTTTTCAAAAGATTGCCACTTGCATCTCGGCGTTCTTGCTGGTTTTCAAAGAAATACTGCCCAGCGCCTTCTGCAACAACAAGAACAGCATGTTTTTTCCCGATATCGTAACGATTTTCAAGTGCTTGTAAAAGCCCGCCTTCTCCTTCTAATTGGAACGGCACTTCTGGCACAAGGCAGAAATTCACAACAGTTGTAGCCAAAGCCGCATAAGCCGCAATAAAACCAGAATCCCGTCCCATCAATTTAACAAGGCCAAGCCCATTAAAAGCACCATTTGCTTCTGTATGAGCACTAGTAATAACATCTGTTGCAGCAAGAACTGCTGTTTCAAAACCAAATGTTCTATCAACCAAATTCAAATCATTATCAATCGTTTTTGGAATACCAACTACTGAAATTGGCTGACGACGGCGTTTAATTTCTGCTGCAATATCTTTTGCTCCTCGTAAAGTACCATCGCCACCAATACAGAATAACATATTGATATTTAATCGCATCAAGGTGTCAACCATCACCTTGGTATCCTGATTACCGCGAGAACTTCCAAGAATCGTTCCACCATCTTCTTGAATTGCATCTACAACTTCAGGCGTTAAAACAACCGGTGAATAACCATAATCAGGGTTCAGTCCACGATAGCCGTATGGAATACCAAAAATATTTCTGACTCCATAATCAAACCAAAGCACTTGAACAAGACTCTTGATAACATTATTCAAACCAGGGCACAACCCACCACAAGTAACAATAGCAGCACGAGTCCAACTCGGATCATGAAAAATAGTTTCTCTTGGCCCAGCTGCTTCTAAAGAAGGTATTGATAAATTTTCTGCTTTCAATTTATCCAATGTTTGCATATCCGTTGTAAGGCAAACTCTCTGTTCATCACTGACAAAGCGCACGCCACTCATTGGCGAACGTAAAGTTCCTGTCCCAACCGTTTCGATGGATAAATCATATTCTTGAGGATTTTGAATAATGTCTTCTTTTTTCATCTCGTTACCCCGATTTAACGCCTTAAATTTAATAAACCATTTTAAATAAAAACCATTTAAATTGAAATGGAAGAAAAATGTATTTTTGTTCTAAGCCCAGGATTTGCATTTTCCATTTCAATCCGCATATTTGTCAAAGAACAAAGCTTTTTCACCATTGAAAGTCCAATCCCCGTTCCTTTTGTCGTTCTTGTCATTTCATCTTCAACACGATAAAATTCTTCAAAAACTTTATTCATTTCACTTGGCGGAATCCCTGGACCATAATCACGAACGGCAAAATAAATATCGCCATCTTGAACCGCTAAACGCAATTCAATCATTTTGTATCGAGCATTTTTAGCAAACTTTATCGAGTTATCCACCAGATTCATCAAAATTTGCATAATAGCATCTTTATCCATCAAAACTTCTAGATTACAAGTATCACACGAAACCGTTAAATCAAATCCGTTGTTTTCAATATTTTTCCCATAAGTCGCAACGAAATCGTCAAGCACCACTTTAGGGTTCCCTTTTCTCATTTGAACGGCCCAGCTATTTCTATCTAGTTTAGACAAATTCAAAACATTTTGAATTAAACGAGAAAGTCTCTCTGTTTCAGAAGCAATTAAACCATAGTACTTTTGTTTTTTTTCTTCACTGGCACACCAAGAATTCTGAAGCATTTCAGCATACATACGAATTGCCGTCAATGGGGTTTTCAATTCATGACTTACTGCAGAAATAAAATCTTGCCGTTTACTTGCTAACTGTAACTGCGTTCTCATCAAACGATACAAAGCCAAAAGACCGCCACCAAGAATCGCAAACATCAGAACACCTAACACAAGGACCATGCTTTCTCCAGGAGCACTGCCTTTTTGAGAAAGAAATACATGTAAAAACATATCGTTCAATGGGTATTGTAAAGGTGCTTTAAAAATCATTTCCGAATTATTAGAACGCTTTCCAAATAGGACCAAAGGCAATGTTTTAGAAGAAAATTCTAACAAGAGTTCTTGTTCCTGTGGCGAAAAAATGTTTTCTTTTCTTACAATTGATTCAAAATAATCTTTTAATTTAACCACATAACCTTGAATAAATTGTTCGCTATCTCTTGTTACATTACGATAAAAAACAATATAATCTCTGTTAAAATGTGCTTGGAATGGGTCTATTTTCACCACTATAAGATTTTGTCTAGATTCTGATTCGTCACCGTTTCCTGTAAGTTTTCTTATTCTAGAAGATTCAACATCAAAAACAAATGTTTCTTTTTGCGAACTTTCTTCTATACGAGAAGTAAAGCCACTTTCTATGTTACGTTTTGCATCTAATTGCAAATCGTGCTGGTAGAGCCTATCCAATAAAGCTTTTGAAGAATCTAAAGAACGTTCCGGTTCTGGCAATGGAGTAACCCGAATATCCATTCGTTTAATAATAGATTTCAAAGTATCACGGACTTGCTCTCTTTCTGTTCTGTCTTCCATAGCAATGTTTTCTAAAAAACCATCTGGCAAAACAGGCGTTTGAACAGAGCCATCAGCAAACAATTGGAAATACCCGACAATCCCATGATAGCCACTACGAATAGGCATTTCAGCAAGTGGCGAAATAGTAACTTCTTCACCACCAAGAACCGGAACGGTCCGGATAAAACGATAATCAGAATAAGAACGTTTTTCTTCTACTGCTAAATCAGAATGGATTCTGTCATTTAGCATTTTTAAAACTAAATAAGCGTGTTCTTGATACGCGTATTGAGCCCCTAGTTGTATCTGTGAAAACGACCGGGATAATAATATCCCGACCGGAATTGCAATGGCCAAAAAAACGACTAGAAAAATTAATTGTATTCGATTCATTCAGAAGTCACGCGGAACTGATAACCTTCTCCGCGGAACGTTACCAGCAATTGCGGGTGAGACGTATCATCTTCTATTTTCTTACGAAGTTTTGTTATGTGAATATCAACTGTTCTGGTATCTACAGATTCTGCATTTTCGTAATCCCACACTTCTCGAAGAAGTTCGGCTCTTGAAACCACTCTATCTCTGTTTTTCCAAAGATATTCCAAGATTTCAATTTCTTTACGAGTAAATTGCAATTCTTCTGAGCCACGCATGCCTGCATATTCACGGAAATTAACACGCAAGTTTCCAGCGACTAATTTTCCATCGCCTTCAATAGGCTGGCGACTACGGCGCAATACTGCAGAAATTCTTGCTAAAAGCATTGGCACAGAGAACGGTTTTGCCACATAATCATCTGCGCCATACTTCAAACCATTGATAATATCATCGTCGGAATTTTTGGCTGAAAGGATAATAATTGGAAGGCATTTATCTTGTTCACGGATTTTATCACAAACGGTAAAACCATCTAAACCAGGCAGCATAAGGTCAAGCAAAACCAAGCCATACTTTCCACTTAATGCTTCAGCAAGGCCAGATTCACCATCGGCAACATGTTTAACATTGTAGCCATTCATTTCGCAAAGATCAACAAGACCTTCTGCAATAGCCAATTCATCTTCTACAATTAATACAGAGATGGATTTTGTTTCGTTTGTCATATAGAACCTTCTTTAAAAACTTTTATTAAAGTGCAAACCCTACGCCCACTTCTACAGCATGGCGACCAAATTCAATTTCATCATCAAATTCGCCACCAAAATAATATTTGTAGTTAGCATAAGCAGCTATTGGAATTATAGGGAGTTTTGCTCTCATCCCAACCAAAATATGCCCACCAATACCTGTACTCAAACCTTCGTCGGTCAAAGCATCAGACAAATCATTCGCCAATTGTTTCGCTTCTTCTGGTGTTAAATTTTCTGGGTTCAAAAGAACTTTACCTGTACTTTCCATAAACTTACCTACAAAGCTATCAGAAAGAACTGGTGTGCTTAAATAATAGGTAACACCGCCACCAATATAAGGGCGAATTATTGGCAAGAATGTAATTGGATAAGTAATAGAAAGGTCGCCATTCATAGAAACAAACTTAGGAGAAGCTTTACCAAAAGGAACTCCGTCAAATTCAAGTTCTATTTTTTGTTTTTTGATTAAAGCGCCATCAGGACCATACATTGACAAAGCGGCATCATAAGAACCGAATTGAATGTTGTAAGTTGCTTCAACGTCAATGATAGGTAAAATATCTATCCAAAGTTTAAGACCAAATCCCTGCATATTAGAGAAACTACCATGAGCATATTTTACGTTCCCTAAATTGCCTGCTTCTGAATCCAAAGAAAGCACTTCTTTTTCTGTTGTGGACTTTAATTCCGTTCCAAAATTGGGGGCATAATGGAAACCAAGCCCGATAATAGCAAAAGATTGCGAAACACAAAAAGCAGCAGCGGCAGCTATAATTTTGAAGTTCATGTTTTTCTCCTATTTACAGAACCCTTTGAATTTATATAAATATTTCCATTATGCACATATTTTTTTTGCATCCCCACATAAAAGGCCTATTTCAATTAAAAAAAACGCTTTTTAAAGCAAATAATCCATCCGGATATGCCGCATACTTTCAAAAAGATTGCGTTTTAATGTCGATTTTCCCATTGTCAACGCTTCTATTTGTTCTCGAATTAAACGCCGATTGCTATTTCCAGCAGCAATACACTTGCAAGATGGGCATTCTAAACCCATTTCCTGAACAAATTCTGTAATTTCTGTTTCTTCGCAATAACAAAGTGGACGAATTACCGATACGGGGTATTTTTCGTAAGGGACAAATGGTGGCATTCCCGAAAATTCCCCTTTATAAAGCATATTCATCAAAAGCGTTTCAAGGATATCGTCTAAATGGTGCCCTAAAGCTATTTTGTTAAAACCATTTTCTTTGGCAAATTTTATAAGTTCTGTGCGCCGCTGTGTACTACACCAATAACAATTTAAACGCTCTCCTTCTTTCAAGCGACCTTCAATCGCTATATCAAGATAATAAATCGGAATGTTTACTAACGCTTCTAGACTCTTAACAAAATTTTTAGGCGCTTTATCTCCAAAATCACTTTGAATATGCAAACCAGCCAATTCAAAAGGCGCACCAAATTTCCCAAGCCTTGAAAATAGAGAAAGTAAAAGGGCTGTAGAATCTTTTCCTCCACTTAGTCCAACAAGAACTCTATCCCCTTCATTTATCATCGGGAAATCAAATAACGCTTTCGTTATTTTTTTACTTATTCTTTTTCGGATATTTGAAGCCATAAAAGAAAGGGCTCCTGAGAGCCCTTCAATAAAAGGTTAAAAATTATTCGTCACCAAAGTCACGAAGTGGCATAAGCAAGAACGAGAAGTTCAAGTCATCACCAACTGGCTCAATGACACTTGCGCCTTTAGAACCAGTCATTTTAATTTTAACTTGTTCTGTTTTACACATGCTTAAGATATCGGCCAAGAACTGGCCGTTAAAGCCTATGCAGAAAGAGCCTTCGCCTTCGTGTGCTACTGCTAATTCTTCACAAGAGAACCCACCGCTTTCAGAATCTGTTGCAGTCAATTCCAAAGAAGAGTCCTGTATCTGTAAACGAATTTTACGAGTACGAAGACTTGCCATAGAAATAACACAACGAATTTTGTTGATAAGTTCAGAAGTAGGCACCTGAATGACATGTGTAAAATTCTGAGGAATTACATTCTTATACGGAACGTATTTACCTTCTACCAATTTTGAATACATTTGAACATTGTCATACAAGAACAAAACATAAACTTGAGAAATACGAATTTCTACAACTGCATCACTAGGAACGCTCTTCAAGAAGTTACGCAAAACCTTTGGAGAAATAATTACGCCCTGATCTAAAGACGCATTTTCTAAATCCAAAGCAGCAAGTCCTAAACGATGGCTATCAGTTCCGACCATTGTGACTCGGTTGTTTTCTGTTTCAAGATAAACACCGCTCATTGCAATACGACTTATATCAGTAGAAACGGCAAAAGCTGTCTTTTCTACAAGGAATGCCAATTCAGAAGCATTCATGTGCAAAACGGAATCTTCACTCACTTCTGGGAACGCCGGGAATTCAGAGACATCAAAACCAGTCAATGTAGAATAGCCTCTTTCACTCCAACGCACATTCACAACATAATCCTGAACATCAAAACTTACCGTAGTAATACTTGGTTCTACAAGGCTTGTAACTAAGTCTAACAAGCGGCGAGCGTTCACAATGATACCGCCATCTCGTTCACCATCTACTTCGACCGTTTGAAGAATCCCCTGGTCTAGGTCCGTTGCTCCGACTTCAAGGACATTACCTTCTAGTCGAAATGAAAAGTTGTGGAGAACTGGAATAGTTGCTCTACTAGGAACCACACTTATTAAAGTCTGGAGAACATCTTGTAAAACCGACTTCTGTATATGAAATTTCATGATGGACCTTTCTTTTTATGCTGAATATTTCAATAGAGTGGAACCAACGAAAAAGACAACTGCCACTACAGCCAAAAGAATGAGAATTCGCTTGTCAATTTGGCGAGATTTCTTTGGAACGAAATTCTGTGCTTTACGTTTTGCACGACGACGTTCACTTCGACTCATTGGTAAACTCCTTGATTTCCTTTTTAACTTCTCTTAAAATAACTATTTTAATATAAAAATGTGGAGACCCCTATGGTAAAAAACTCTCTAAAAAGAATAAAATCTGGCGCAACACATTGTGCATCGTCAGTTCTTTTTCGTTTAGACTTGATTACAGAAGAGTCTAGACAAGAAAAACGCTTCAAAATTTTAGGTGAAAAAGTATTACAAGCTGTTTTAGATGACAAACTTGACACTTTAAAAGACGATCCTTCTATTGTAGAACTCGTTGGAGCTATCCAAGAAAAGAAAAAAATAATCCAAGAATTACGTCAAAAAGCATCTTTCAAAGGTTCTTGTGAAAAAAATTGAAATCCACATTTTTCCAGAAAAAACAGCAAACAAGAAATTTCTTCGAATTTCTGTTTCTAGAATCATTTGTTTCATTGCCGCTGTAATCATTTCCATTACAGGTTTTATTTTATTCAAACCTTTAGAAATCTTTCGCTTAGTTTCTGATAAACAAGTTCTACGAGTCTATCAAGAAAATAAATTTTTGAAAGAAGAAATTCAAAAAACAAAAAATAATTTGGAATTAGCTAAACAGGAATTAGCTGTTACAGACTCTTTAAAAGATTCTTTGTTTCATGATAAAGCAATCCAGCACATATCAAATTCACAACTAAAAGAATTCTTTCCTTTGCAAGTGGCTTCTTATAACATTCCTGATTTAACAAAGCACAGAAAAATTTTACTCACCTCTTTACAAGCAAATAAACAAATAGCCAAGTCATTGCCTTTGGTAATGCCTTTAAAAGAACCATACACTATCACCAATCGTTACCAAACTCTTTTCGATCCTTTTATTGAACAACATCTTCCGCACCGAGGTATAGATTTAGTCCCCACTGAAAATGACACCATTTTTGCTCCAGGCGGTGGAATGGTTTCTGAAATTCGGGAACACAGAGGTTTTGGCTTAACCCTGAAGTTAGAGCACACAGAGCACATTCGGACATTTTACGCTCATTTACAAAAAACTCTCGTTACAACAGGTTCTCAAGTAAAAAGAGGAATGCCTATAGCTATCGTTGGAAACTCCGGACGTTCTCCAGGAAAAACACTTCATTATGAAATTCGTTATGACGGAAACGCCATCAATCCAGAACATTACATTTTATATCCTATAAAAATGGATTAGAAAAGGTTTTGAAAATGACTTTGCCTCCTTTTTCACAAAACGTTATCGCAATGGTTTGGGATTTTGACAAAACATTAATCCAAACATACATGCAAGACCCTTTGTTCAAACGCTACCACGTGGATGGTGGCACATTTTGGAAAGAAGTAAATTCGCTTTCTGAATATTATTCCAAAAGAGGCATTTCTATTAACAGAGATACTTGCTATCTAAATCATATTCTCACATACGTAAAAGCAGGTATTTTCAAAGGTCTTTCTAATAGAATTTTAAGAGAGTGTGGAAAAGAGCTCTCTTTTTATCCAGGCCTTCCTTTATTTTTCGAACAAATTAAGAAATCAATTGAAGAAAACGAAAAATACCAAAAATACGGTATTCGGCTTGAACATTATGTTGTCAGCACAGGATTTTCTGAAACTATCCGCGGCAGCGCAATTGCTCCTTATGTTGATGGTATTTTTGGTTGTGAATTTATTGAATCTCCTGCACAACCTGGTTTTTCAAAAGAAGCACCTATTGAATCAGAACAAGAAATTTCTCAGATAGCTGTTGCTATTGATAACACATCAAAAACACGTTATCTATTTGAAATCCATAAAGGTTCAAATAAATTCCCGGAATCAATTGACGTTAATTCATTTATAAAACAAGAAAATAGACGTATTCCCTTTAGTAATATGATTTATATTGCCGACGGGCCATCAGACGTCCCTGCATTCAGTATTCTGAACTCTCATGGTGGTTCTACTTTTGCTATTTATCCTAAAGGTGACATGAACGCTTTTAGACAAGTAGAACATTTAAGACAAGATGGGCGTATTGCAACGTTTGGAGAAGCTGATTATTCTGAAAAATCACATACATGGATGTGGCTTTGTGGGAAAGTGCAAGAAATTGCTGATAAAATATTAAAGAACCATACCGATTCTATACAAAAGAACGCATCTCTTCCGCCTTCTCATTTATCCTCTTGAATAATTTGGCTATTTCTGAGCCTTTCTTGTAATAAAAGAAAAACATTTACTTGTTAAAATCACTATATTTTCTTTTTAGAAATTTATTTTCTGAGTTTTGTTTTAAAAACAGAAAAGAAGTTATTGGCTTTTCTGTTTGTGTAATTTTTGTTTTAGGAGTTTAAGGTCTATGAAACAACCCGCCACCAAGCGGAAAATTTTGATTAGCAAGACCCCTTATGAGAAAAGAATTGCCATTATGGAAGATGGTGAACTTTCTGAACTTGTCGTAGAAGCCTCTTCTTCAACTAGAGTTCTTGGAAATATTTATAAAGGAGTCGTGCAAAAAGTTTTACCCGCCCTTAAAGCCGCTTTTATTGACATCGGTCTTGATAAAGCTGGTTTTCTTCACCAAGATGACGCCATTGATCGCAACATAGAATTGCGTAAAGATTATGGCGATAGTGATGATGACGATTCTGTCTCTTCAGAACTTCCTATTGACCAAATCCTTACCGAAGGGCAAGAGATTATGGTTCAAGTTATTAAAGAACCAATCAGCACAAAAGGAGCTCGTTTAACAACTCATCTAAGTTTTGCCGGGCGCTTTCTTGTTTGCATGCCAGGAACTAATTTCGTCGGTGTTTCTAAAAGAGAACGCGATCCTGCTAAACGTCGCGCATTAAAGAAAGCTGTTCGCCATAATAAAGCTCCTGATGTTGGTTACATTGTCCGCACTAATGGTCTTACAGAATCTGAATTTGAAATTAAAAGGCAAATGCAAGAACTCGAAGCAAAATGGGAAGAAACCAAAATAAACTTCGAAACCATGCCACCAGAAACATGTATCTATGAAGAATCCGATTCTATAGAACAGACCATTCGTGAATACTTCAGTGAAAATACAGAATCTGTTTTTATTGATGACAAAGATGAATTTATCGCTTTGCGCAATTATTTGCGTATTCTATCTCCGGATAAAATCAATAAATTAAAATTCCATTCTGCTGGAAATTTATTTGAGTTGTTCCATATAGAAGACGACTACGCAAGAACACTACAACGTCAGGTTCCTTTGGCTCATGGTGGTAACATTGTTATTGAACAAACAGAAGCACTTGTTTCAATCGATGTTAATACTGGTCCAAAAGTGCATGGAAAAGATCAAGCAAAAATCATTCTTGAAACCAATCTTGATGCCTGTCATGAAATCGCAAAACAACTTAGACTCCGCGATATCGGTGGTTTGATTATCATTGATTTTATTGATATGGACACAGAAACAGACAGAGAAGCGGTTTACCAAGAATTCCGTCGGGCCATTCGTTGCGATAAAACGCCTATTAGTCCATCTCCAATTAGTCCTTTTGGTCTTATGGAAGTGACTAGAAAACGCGTGCGAGCCAACTTGTTTACTGAAAAAACTATGAACTGCCCTGTTTGTAATGGAGCGGGTCATATTTACCGTTGGGATACTACACTTGGTTTAATTGATCGTTCTTTAGGTCGTGCAAAACGTAAAGGGCATCTTAACGAAATTACTTTAGTGGCAAGTACTGCTATTATTGATATTCTCTGCCGCGATATGGGCAAGATGTTCCATTACCTTGAATACAAGAACAAAATAAAAATTGATCTTGTTGAAGATGAACATTCTCATGTTAACCAATTCTCGCTTTATAATAAAGAAGGCGAAGAAGTTACTGATTTGTTCAATTTCTCTTAATAAATACTTATAAAGAAATGGGCGCTAAAAGCGCCCATTTCTTTATTTTAAAAAGCTAATCCTAACCGTAAATGATGGTTTCCTCCAAGACTAGGGTTAGCCTCATAAGCATAATCAACACTAATTCCGCCAAAGCAAACTCCTAAACCACCACTTACTCCATCTTCTGTATCTGGTCTAACAGCATAACCTACTCGCAATACGAGTATTTTCAAATAGGCTATTTCAAGACCACTAAAAAAATGCATATCAGAATCTGCACGGCGATAAAGATCTGCATGTAATGCAAAATCAAAAATGGAAACATTTGGTATTTGTAATGTAATGCCTGATTGCAACGCTGTTGGCGGCACTTCGTGTTTTGAATCATAAGCTGTTACATAACCTGCATTTGTAATTGTCGCTCCAAATGCAGTATATTTATTCAGTAAAACAGAAACACCTCCATCTACTAAAAAACCAAAAGCCGTTTCATCATCTATCGTCTGAGAAGCTAGTCTTGCTGTAAAAGCCCACTTAAACATATTCGGCGAAAATCCAACACCTAATTGAAGGGCATAAGCCGAACTAGAATATTCCCCGGTTAAAAAACCATCTTCATCGCGGCCTTCTAAATCACCATAACCTAAAAATTCCAAACCAGCACTAAAGGCAAAATGTTTATATGGCAAAGCATAATATAACGATGTAAAACTCGCTTCAACATCTTCTGCAAAAATAATTTGATTCAAACCAAATTCAGCAACACTTGGAGCAAGCATTGCTAAAGGATTGCGAGAAAGTTCTGATGCACTTTGAGGAGACGCAACACCAGCTCCACCTAAAGCGGCCATACGCGGAGACGATTTCAAATAAAGAAACTTCATGGCAGAAGCACCAGATTCAGCGTTCCAATAGTCTCCTGCAAAACAAGCCAACGCACAAAAAGTTATTAAGAAAAATATTTTCTTCACGTTATTCTCCGCGGAAAGATTCCAATACCTGAATACAATCCGTTAATAGTTTCTTTGCTCGTTCTTGAGAAGTAGCTTCAACATAACAACGCAATTCCGGAGCATTACCACTTGGTCGCAAATGAATTATTTCTTCTGAATCAAAAGTCATTCTAAAACCATCTGTTTCATCAATTGATTTTAACTTCCCTGAAAATTTTCCAAACAATACTTCGCCCAAATTTTCACTTTTAATTTCAGCAATTTTTTGCTTACTTCTTTCTGTTGGGAAATTTTTCAACCTATCGCTTGCAGAAAAACGACTTGGTAATTCTTTCAACAAATCTGAAACTTTGATTTTTAAATTTTTCGCATTTACCAAAACACTAATAATCGGAAGCAAGGCGTCTCTTGTTGGCAAGGCTTTTAAAATTTTTCCTGCTTTTTCCACATCAGTTTGTAATAAGAACCCACCATTAGCTTCATAACCTGCGATAGAATTAAAATCTTGTGCTAAAGATTCCATGCCTTCTATCACATAAGGGCTACCAATTCGAGTGCGACAAATTTTCTTAAAGCGATTGCATTTTTCTAATGCGGTATTACAACTAACAGGGGTTGCTACACTAGAAATTCCAAGTGCGGTTGCTGCAAGAATTCCAAGGACATCTCCTCGTAGCCATTCTCCATTTTCATCAGAAAGTAAAGGTCTATCCGAATCACCATCAGTACTTACAAGCGCAAAAAAGCCTTCTTTTGCCCATTCTCTTGCAAGCCTAGAATCTTCTTCTCGAATCGCTTCGGTATCCACAGGGATAAAAGTTTCAGAACGCCCAAGAGAAATAATTTCTGCACCTAATTCTTGAAAAACTTTGGAAAGGATATCTCTACCTACAGCAGAATGTTCATAAACACCTATTTTTAAACTTTCAAGAGCATTTGCCGGATAAAAAGAAACATAACGAGAAACATAGATTTCTTCTGCAACTCTATCTACTTCAGGAAGCATTGTTGGACTCAACAACATTCCCTTTTCATCAAATAAATTTTCATTTATCTCTATTTCTTGTTTTACAATTCCTTGCTCGTCTTTTTTAGTAATCTCTCCCTTTGGGTGATTAAATTTTATTCCATTACGATCTTCTGGAATATGACTCCCTGTTACCATTACTGTCGGAAGAGCTTTTTCAATACCATAAAGAGCAATCGCTGGACTTGGAATTCTACCACAATAAGTCACCTTCCAATCACAATCTAATGCAGCTTGAGCCACGGCTGTTAAAATTCTCCCCGTACTTGGTCTCAAATCACCAGCAATCGCTAAAATCTTTTCAGAAGGATGCTCTTTTTCGCAATGCAATAAAAAAGCTTGTGTATATGCATAACAAACAAAATCCGTCATTTGCACTACTAAACCGCGTGCACCACTTGTTCCAAAACCAACACCACTTTCTTGCATTAACTTGCCAATAGATACTTTCATAAAAACTCCAATTTTACCTCAAAATAGGAAAATTTATCTTCAAAGAAATCTTTGAAATTCTAAATTCCACAATATGGACAGAGCAAGACGCAGAAAATTCGGTCAAAACTTTCTTGACGACAACACCGCAAAATTAATTGCCGAAGATTTAGAGGCAACAAATGAAACGCCGATTTTAGAAATTGGGCCAGGACATGGCGCAATGACAATTCATCTTTTACAAAAAGGAGCTCCTTTAACGGCTATTGAAATTGATGAACAATGCGTAGAAATACTAAAAAAGAAATTTGAAAAAAATCCATTATTTGAAATAGAAAATATTGATTTTTTAAAATTCGATTTAGATTTGTGGCTTAAAAATCACAACACTCCTTGGATTACAGGAAACCTCCCCTATAACGTTTCTACAGGAATCATTTCTAGTATTTTACCCAAACTTCACAAAACACTTGGCTTTATGGGAATGGTTCAATTAGAAGTTGCAGAAAGACTTTGCGCAAAACCTGGCTCTAGTGCTTATGGGAGTTTAAGTGTTTATCTTTCTTCTTTTGCCAATGCAAAAATTCTCCGGAAAATAGGCCCAGAACATTTTACTCCTAAACCTAATGTGGATAGTGCAACTGTTCTAATCACGCCAAAATCTAATCCGCTAGATTTTCCAGAAGGGTTCTTTGAATTTGTGCGACTTTCTTTTTCTCAAAAGCGTAAACGTCTTGCTAATTCACTTGCAAGTTCTTATTCCAAACAAAAAGTTTTTGAATGCTTAAATTCATTATCGCTTTCAGAAAACACCAGAGCCGAAGAACTTTCTCCAGAAACTTTTTTAGAATTATTCTTACGCTTAAAATGACTTTTTTATATTTGCTCTGTGATTCAGATTCAAAACATTAAAAAAGAATTTGGCGAGCAAGTTATTTTTAACGATGCAAGCCTTTTAATTGCATCGCAAGAACGCGTTGGACTAGTTGGCAGAAATGGCTCTGGCAAATCAACGCTTTTTAAAATATTATTGAACGAAGAACACTTAGATGGTGGTTCTATACAAATTCCTAAAAATTATACACTAGGCCATTTAAGCCAGCACTTGCATTTTGAAAAACAAACTGTTTACGAAGAAGCTTGTTCTATTTTAAAACCCAATGAAGATGGTTGGTTAGACACTCACTCAGTTGAAGCGATTTTATTTGGATTAGGTTTTAATCAAGAAAGTTTAAAAATGTCGCCATCCCTTTTATCCGGTGGTTTTCAAATTCGTTTGAACTTAGCTAAAGTTTTAGCCGCAGAACCAAATATTTTACTTTTAGACGAACCAACAAACTATCTTGATATTGTTTCTACCCGTTGGCTTTCTCGCTTTTTACGCAGTTGGAAGGGCGAACTTCTCCTTATCACACACGATAAAAAATTTATGGATAGCGTTTGCACTCACACCGCCGCTATTTACCAAAACAAGTTCCGTAAAATCCAAGGCCCTGTAAATAAGTTACTTGAAACCATTGAAGCTGAAGAAGAAGTTCTTTTACGAACCGCTGAAAATGATTCTAAAAAAAGAGAACAACTTGAACGCGTTATAGAACGTTTCCGTTTCAAAGCTTCTAAAGCGGCAATGGTGCAATCTAAAATAAAAGCAGTTGAACGTTTATCTCATACAGAAATTCAAACGAATTCATCTGTTCTAGATTTTTCTTTTACAGAAGCTCCTTTTCCAGGCAAACGACTTTGCAAAATTTCTGATTTAGGCTTTGCCTACAAAGATAAAGATTTCTTACTCCAAAACCTTTCTTTTGAAATATTCAAAGGAGATAGGATTGCGGTCATTGGACCAAATGGTCGTGGAAAAACTACATTTCTCAATTTACTTGCCAATGAACTTTCTCCGACATTAGGAGAAATTTCATTCAATCCAAATGTTCAAACAAATTATTTTGGTCAAACAAATATCAATCGCCTGCATTTAAACAACACCGTCGAAGAAGAAATCCAATCTGCATTAAAAGACACTTCTCGTGGAAAAGCAAGATCTTTAGCAGGTTTAATGATGTTCTCCGGTGATGCTGCTATGAAACGCATACAAGTTCTTTCTGGTGGAGAACGAAGCCGCGTTTTACTTGCCAAAATTCTTGCTACAGAATGCAATTTTCTTTTACTTGACGAACCGACAAACCATCTTGACATGGATTCCATTGAAAGCCTTTTAGAAGCTTTGGAAAATTTTGAAGGGACATCTGTCGTTGTAACTCACGACGAAGCTTTATTACATGCCTTTGCAAAACGTTTAATTGTTTTTGACGGCGGCGAGTGTTTTGTTTTTGAAGGGACTTACAAAGAATTTTTAGAAAATGTTGGTTGGAAAGAAGAAAAAGAAATTTCTGGATTTGCAATAGAACAGAAAAGCATTCAAAAACCTAAAGAAGATAGAAAAGCAAGAGCTGATTATATTGCCATGCGTTCTAAGCTTTTAAAACCGCTTGAACAAAAAATCAAGAGACTAGAAGAAGAAATTCAATTCTTTGAAAATCAGACATCTGAATTAGAATCTTTATTAGTTGAAATCTCTGCAGGGAGCGATGGCGAAAAAATTTCTGAAACAGCAAAAAAATTAGACAATGCAAAAGAAAAAATAGAGTCTCTATTCGTTGAATGGGAAACCGCATCAACAGAATTAGAAACCCTAAAAGAAAAATACCCTTTATAAATTCTTAGTTTTCACGCTTTATTCCAAAAACATGTGCCGATGAATTTTTGGTTACTGTTTTATTTTTCTTTTTAATTTGCAAATCCATTTTGGAAATATACGCTCCGCTTCCTGCTAAACGCCCAGACGCACTTTTTAAGTTCCAAGCAAAATAAATAAGCCCTGGAGATTTTCTACAATCTCCATTGAATAATTTATCCGCACACGAAACCATTCCATTATCAGAATTTACGTAGCTCCCAAGATTGGTAAAAATCCCTTGTTCCCATTTAATCTTTATATCTGAAGGTTTCACATTTTCTTCACCTAAAAGTAATTCACTCAAATCAAACCGAATCAATTGCCCTGGCAAACCTATTTCTTTTTCAATTGCCGAAAAAGATTTTTCTGTTGACACAACATGCACACTAATCGTTTCTTTTTCATTCGGAATTTTATCAGGAGAAACCACAAAAACTTCGGACTTTTCTATTCGCAATCTTTGTTCTCCTTCTAAACGAACCCAAGGATTATTTTTATGAGACACATTTTCACTCAAATCAAAAACATTCCCTGGTACAAAACGAATACTATCACCAACTGCAGGTAAAACTTCTTTTGCATCAACTTGTGAAAATAAAATTTCAATCGAAGAACCATCTTGTGAAGGAGTCTTTCGCAACATATTTAACTGCTCAGAAATTTCTATTCCATCACGCCATACACGGAAAGAAAAAAGTGAATCCAATGATTTTTCAAAATCTATTGCTTCTGTAAAATAAAGGCTCAACAAACTAGCTTTATCCCCTTTTGGAATTACAATTGCTTTAGAAATCATTGGAGGAACTCTATCTGCAATCGGATAAAGTAGTGGAAACGGCACTTTTTCTCCTGTCGAATCTACATACGTAAAATGTGACTTTGAATTTCCTTGGTAAGGTTTTTCAAAATCGCCAGTAAAGCGCAATTCATAAAGAGAATCCGCGGTAAATACTACAGAAGAATCTCCAGAAATTTTCTTTTCTACTGCAGAAGCGGGTGCCGTAATATGCCATAAAGAATCGCCAAACATCCAAGCTAAAGAATCCAAGGTATAATCATTAGATTTTAAAGCGTCATTATAAACAATAACTAAACTATCTCCAACGCCATCACCATCTTTATCATGCATTTCTGCAAGTTGCGGAATTGGAACAGGAGGTTTTTCTAACGAAATATTTTTCCAGACTAATTCATTTTCAACTTCAGAACCATAGACCTTAAAAGAAGCTTTTTCAACAGCACTATTCCCCATCACATAAAATTTTGCAAACCCGCTAGAATCTGTTTTTATTGAATCTACAGCTATTGAATTTCCATCATAAAAACTCAAACTATCTGAACTTGATAAAGCCAGAGAAACCACACAATCTAAGCACAACTCTCCATAATACAATATTTTAACATACACCGGATAAAGAACAAAAGCATATTGCCCAAGTGAAACTGTATCTGGTGAAATTTCATTGCCTAAAGAATCCGCAAAAGCTATTGTTGGCAAAGGGTATTCAGGAACAGTAAAATAAACTTTTGAAGATTGTTTTAAATCTGATTCTAAGAAAAATTGTAAGCAATAATTTCCTGGAGGTAATTTCCTTGTTTTTACTATCGCTGTTGTATCAATCGTAAAGCCAGACATTGTTTCTGTTATAAAAATTCCCCCATAATTTTCTCCTGGCAAAAGGGTAACTCCAGAAGAAGGCAAATCACCGCCACTCAATAAAAATACCGAAGCCGCAGGAACTGTGTCTATTTTTGTCACGCTAGAAATATCACAACTTAAAGATTCATCCATAAGTAATTGCCAGATTTCATACGAAATAGTTCCGTCATCTTTAGGTATTTCTCTTGGATAATATGTTTTTTCTGTCTGTAAATTTATTGATGTCCGCATTTTAAAATTGGAGCCCGTAGCGTTTCTCTCCGAAAAGAAAATATGGAATGGATAAGTATTACCTTCTACAAGCCCTAAACTATCTAAATCAACAGCTCCTTCAACTGGGCTATGACAACCACCTATATCAACCACTAAACGATTGTTAATAAAAACCCAAACATCATCATCGCCCCTAAATTCAAAATACTGCCCTTTTACATATTGGAATTCAGCAGAAATTTTCATTGCAAAACTATAATTATGCATTTTACCATTTGAAGTCACAAGACTTTCTTTCCAATCAAATTTCGGATTCATTACAGTTTGAGCAGAATCCAAATATTTAAAATCATCTAATGGAAAAAAGCCACCTTCTTCACTATTCTCAGAAATATCTGCTAACCAAAATCCCTCTTCGTCTAAATGTAAATCAATATCACGACATGTCGCATTAGTATATATATTCCCAGCATTATCCTTTGCAACTTCGACTGGAATAAACCATTTTTCTATTTCTTTGGCTGCAGAACATTGTTCCCATGGATAACTTAAGGAATCTGTTTTAATTGGAAAGCCATCTTCGCTTAACAAATCTTTGACCATGCCAATAACGTGTCCTTGGCATTTTTGAAACGAAGTATCTCCAACAGAAACTTGTGTATAAGAATTCCCATCATAAATTCCACCAAAATCCACATCAATACTATCAGCAAAAGCTTCGCCAGCCCAATCCAAAAGCATAGCAGAAATTTGAAGTGTTGGACAAACTCCTAACCGCCCAGGGAACTCTGTTGAAAATTTCGGAGCACTACTTAAAGTTGGGTAAGGCATAACCCAAATTGTATCATTCATTTCTAAAATAGAATCTAATGAAATCGGATCACCATCTTTTGCACCTGCTAAAGAGTAATATTCAAAACCAAATGTTTGTTTAAAATAAACATCCCATGAAGAAACATGTTTATAGTAAGATGCTTGATACCAACCGCAAGTATCTGCTGAAAAAGGCCCCATTTTCACAGTATCTCCATTAACTAAAAGTGATGGAGACATATTATCCCAAGGGCTCATTAAGCGTATTACTTTTTCTTCTAATGGTGAAAAAGAAATATCTAACTTACCATCTTTTGCCGTAAAAAGCCAAGCTTCATAAACTCCTTTTGGAAATAAATCAGAAATTAATGGTCGCTCAGTTTCTTTAAAATACGTTACTTGAGGCCATTCATTCTGACGTCGATAAATATTAAAATAAGCCGAAGGACTACTCCATTCTTGTTTTCTCACCACATCTGAAGAAAATTCGTATTTCCACCAACGTGGGAATTCATCTTGTTGTGTTGCAGTTGGATTATTTAAAATATTATTACCAACACTTATATAAAGCACGCTATCACGATAAGTTGTGTTTGTTCGCCATGGGTGATATATATGAAGTGTTTTAGAAGAATCAAAACATGTTCCAGGTGTTCCAAAACCAGAATTAATAGTCAAAGATTCACCCATACCATCAATAAAAATGGTATCTGCTGATTGTAACGCTGAAGAAATATCAAAAGTTCCTTTGGAAGGTTTTGAAAGATATGGCGTATGTAAACGTTCAAAATAAACATTCTTTAAAGGATTATTAGAAAGCATTGCTGGCGTAAGTGCTCCATAAAACCATCCGCAAGAAAGAGAATCGTCAAAAACAAATCGCATTTCCACTGAATCCACACCAAAAATCATCTTAGGGAGGGCTTTGTTTCCCCAAGGACTTTTAAACCAAACTAATTTAGATCCTGGAGCAACAAAACTTTTGGAATAATTACTTGGATTTGATGAATCGGTATAATACCAAAGTTCTTTTTCAACACCAAATGTCTCCGTCATTTTAAATTCTAACGTCTTATCTGAAGCATCACTCCAATAAGGACCGCCGTTACAATTCTGATCGGTTCCAGGTGCGCATGCTCTTATACTAAAAGACTCCCAAGAAAAATCTGAGATATTTTTTCCCCATGTAAACGAGAACCAACCATCAGCTTCTTCTTGCATTTTATTTGATGCTGTTGCCGAATAACCGCCTGTCGCTCCCCCATAAACATAAAGCGTATATCCTGAATAAGCTGGATTATCTCGCCAAGGCGATTGAATATGAATAGTCAAAGTTGCGTGAACAGAAACGCAAAAAAACAAAGCTAAGGCAAGCCATAGTTTTGCCATAGTACACTCCTTTTTTATCACCAATGGTGATTCCCAAACATGCTAAAAATAGCAACCTTTTTAAAAAAAGTCTACTTAACGCAGCGAAAAGATTTTTTTGAAGTATAACTTTCTTTTTTTTGAGAATTATATACAATGCTCCACCGCACCCAAATCGGTAAGCCTTCCTAAACAATTCAGCCTATTCGAGAATGCCTAAATTGAGAGAAAAAGATGTCACGAAATTGCGAAAATTTGTCCATAATAACCGACATGCCCTTGAATAATATTGCAGACATAAATGTTGACCCGTACCAAATCTGAAATGATATGATAGACGTGTTCATTTCACGGACGAACAGATAGAAGAGTAAAATGGTAAAGTTGGTAAGGATTTATCAGCTACATTGTTGGGAAAAGGACTAAGAGTTGATGAATAGCTTTCCTTGTATATAAGGATTTTCCATAAAAAAAAGGAAGGCCCCTGAGGGTTACTCAGGGGCCT
>Ga0233374_1000005_pt1 | contig 80979 bp, 67 predicted proteins | sample ElkDunMinimDraft_FD_180688 | JGI IMG/M metagenome (GOLD analysis project Ga0233374, IMG submission 180688) | Fecal eukaryotic communites from dung pellets of Tule Elk in California, USA - Elk Dung E1 | ecosystem: Host-associated > Mammals > Digestive system > Large intestine > Fecal | place...
TACATGGGACTACACTTCCACATAGGAAGCCAAATCACGGAGATGGACGACTTTCAGGCATTATGCGTCAGAATCAACGAACTTCAGGACCAGCTTGAGGCCGAAGGAATTACATCCGAAATAATCAACGTAGGAGGTGGCCTTGGCATTGACTACTCTGACCCCGACAAGAATCCCATACCAGACTTCAAGAGCTACTTTGGCACATACAAGGAACACTTGAAACTGCATCCGGGACAATCACTCCACTTCGAACTCGGGCGCTCTATCACAGGACAGTGCGGAAGCCTAATCACTAAAGTACTCTACGTCAAGAAAACTACGGCTAAACAATTCGCAATAGTCGACGCCGGAATGACAGAACTCATCCGTCCCGCCCTCTATCAGGCACACCATAAGATAGAGAACCTCACATCAAAGTCAGAGAGTGAAGAAACGTATGATGTCGTAGGGCCGATATGCGAATCGAGTGACGTATTCGACAAGGACATCAACCTGCCGCAAACTTTACGTGGCGACCTCTTAGCCATACGTAGCGCTGGAGCATATGGAGAAATCATGGCATCGTGCTACAACTGTCGCCCTCTGCCTAAAACGTACTTTTCCTAAACAAGCACATATTAATTTTGTTAATATCATTATAGACAAAATCTGTTTGCACAATAAAACGTAAGTCTATATCTTTGCATCAGAAAACAACAATTATTAATTCTAAAAATACAACGATTATGTCAAAAAGCATTAAAGGAACACAGACAGAGAAGCACTTGTTGATGACATTTGCAGGTGAATCACAGGCACGCATGAGATACACATTCTTCGCCAGTGCAGCCAAAAAAGAAGGTTACGAACAGATTGCGGCAATCTTCCTCGAAACTGCTGAACAGGAAAAAGAGCACGCAAAGCGCATGTTCAAATACCTCGAAGGCGGAATGCTTGAAATCAACGCAACATATCCCGCAGGCGTCATCGGCACTACCCTTGAAAACCTAAAGGCAGCAGCCGCAGGCGAACATGAAGAATGGGCAATGGACTACCCTAAGTTTGCCGACATCGCCGACGAAGAAGGATTCCCTGCAATCGCAGCAATGTACCGCAACATCTCTATCGCAGAGAAGGCACACGAAGAGCGCTACCTCGCACTGCTCAAGAATGTAGAAGAATACACTGTGTTCAAGAAAGACGGCAAAGTATTCTGGCAGTGCAGAAACTGCGGTTTCGTAATCGAAGCAGAAGAAGCACCAAACGCATGCCCAGCATGCTTGCATCCACAAGCATACTTTGAAGTTCAGAAAAAAAACTTCTAACATACAGAGGGGAGAGTAAGTATATCCTCTCACTCTTGAAGAAGAAAACAACGACAAGGGTTGTGCCCATCTCAGGCACAGCCCTTATTCTTTATCATCATCCCTGTGAAATACAGAACTCCATCGCCCTCGAGTTGGAACTCCACCGCGGTCGCAATGCAACACCACCGCCTTCGAGATGCAACACCACCGCCCTCGAGATACAACACCACAGCCTTCGAGATACAGCACCACCGCGCTCATGACATACCTCCACAACAGCAGATAAAAAGAATCACCGCCTTCGGATTATAAACCAAAGACGGTGAACGTTTAACAACTGTATTTCTATCGATTATTGCCGCATATTTTCCAAAGATTGTCGGACGTAACGCAGCAATTAGACAATACCCTTGCCGTGGCAGTTCTTGAACTTCTTGCCACTTCCACAAGGACATGGGTCGTTGCGTCCAATCTTAGGACCTTCGTTCTTGATTGTCTGAACAGGAGCTTGCGGACGTGTATCCGCCTGTCCGGCAGCACGTTGCTCCCTATTGGCTTCAGGGTCAAGACTTTGCTTTGACTCAACAAGTCGCTGGTCTCTACGCTTTGGCATTTCAGCCGGAGCCTCCTTCAGTTCATTAGGGTCGGCAACAGGAATCTGACAACGCATAAGAACGCTGATTGTTCCGTCGTTGATTTCGCCCACCATACTGTCGAAGAGCTTCACTGACTCAAACTTGAATATTAGCAACGGGTCTTTCTGCTCATAGCTGGCATTCTGAACCGAATGCTTCAATTCGTCGAGCGCCCTCAAGTTCTCCTTCCAAGAGTTGTCAATAGTATGCAGGAGTATCGCCTTTTCAAAAGCAACGATTATAGACCTACCTTCAGTTTCGTATGCTTCCTTAAGCGGCACAGGAATCTGATAAACACGTCGTCCGTCAGTAATCGGAACAATTATGTTCTCATACATACCTCCCTTGTTCTCATACACATCCTTGATGACAGGATATGCCACCTGAGCCATTCTTTCAGTCTTGCTCTTGAAATGAGCCAAAGCTGCATTGTAAGCAATTTCTTCAAGTTCCTCCCTACCCTTTCTTGTGAAGTCTTCCTCTGAGAAAGGTGTCTCCATGGCGAAAATCTTAATGAAGGATTCCTTAACTCCCTGATAGTCGGACGTCTCGATAATATTCACACATCGGTCCCAAATCATATTGGCGATATCCATGCCGATACGCTGCCCCATAAGAGCGTGGCGGCGACGCTCATAGATGACCTTACGCTGCTTGTTCATCACGTCGTCATACTCAAGCAAACGCTTACGGATGCCGAAGTTGTTCTCCTCCACTTTCTTCTGCGCACGTTCAATGCTCGTGTTAATCATCCGATGCTCAATCATTTCGCCGTCCTCAAAGCCCAAGCGGTCCATAATCTTGGCAATTCTATCACTTGCAAACAAGCGCATAAGCTTATCTTCAAGCGACACATAGAACACGGACGAACCTGGGTCACCTTGTCGGCCGGCACGTCCGCGAAGCTGGCGGTCTACACGACGGCTTTCATGGCGCTCTGTACCGATAATGGCAAGACCTCCCGCTGCCTTAACCTCATCGCTCAGCTTGATGTCGGTACCACGACCTGCCATATTGGTGGCAATAGTCACGATACTCTTCTGTCCTGCCTTCGCCACGATGTCGGCCTCACGCTGATGGAGTTTAGCATTAAGCACATTATGCTCTATCTTGCGAAGAGTGAGCATTTTGCTCAGCATCTCAGAAATTTCGACCGAGGTCGTACCCACAAGCACAGGACGTCCAGCCTCAACCATTCTTTCAATCTCCTCAATAACAGCCTTGTACTTTTCACGATTAGTCTTGTAGACTCTGTCGTTGAGGTCATGACGAGCAATCGGACGGTTAGTAGGTATTTCCACAACATCGAGCTTGTAAATGTCCCAGAACTCACCAGCCTCAGTAATAGCCGTACCTGTCATACCCGCAAGTTTGTGGTACATACGGAAATAGTTCTGAAGAGTAATTGTGGCAAACGTCTGAGTTGCAGCCTCAACCTTGACTCTTTCCTTAGCCTCGACAGCCTGATGAAGTCCGTCTGACCAACGGCGTCCATCCATAATACGACCTGTCTGCTCATCCACAATCTTCACTTCGCCGTCCATCACCACATAGTCGTCATCCTTCTCAAAGAGAGTATATGCCTTAAGCAACTGCTGCATTGTATGCACACGCTCGCTCTTGATGGCATAATCGTTCATCAGTTCTTCCTTCTTCTGAACTCGTTCCTCATCGGTCATTACAATATTCTCAAGTTCAGACAACTGCGAAGTAATGTCAGGAAGCACGAAGAACTCATCATTATTGACAATTGACGCCACAAGTTGGTTACCCTTGTCTGTCATATCCACACCCTTGTGCTTCTCGTCAATCACAAAGAACAACGGATCCGTAGCCTCAGGCATACGGCGGTTGTTATTCTCCATATAGTACTCCTCAACCTTGAGCATGCCTGCCTTGATTCCCTGCTCACTCAAGAACTTAATAAGCGGCTTATTCTTAGGAAGTCCCTTATATGCACGGAACAATGACAAGAATCCTTTCTCGACCTCATCCTTATCATCGCTATCTATCAACTTCTTAGCCTCGGTCAAGTACTGTCCGACGAGTTTTCTCTGCGCTTCAACAAGTTTCTCCACGATAGGACAATACTCCTCAAACATCTGTACATCACCCTTCGGAATTGGTCCGGAAATGATGAGCGGAGTACGTGCATCGTCAATCAATACGGAATCGACCTCGTCCACAATGGCATAGTTGTGCTTGCGCTGCACCAGTTCGCTTGGATGCATTGCCATATTGTCACGCAAATAGTCGAAACCAAACTCGTTATTCGTTCCGAAAGTGATATCGGCCTGGTAAGCCTTACGACGCTCATTCGAATTTGGCTTATGCTTGTCAATACAATCCACAGATAAACCGTGGAACATATAGAGAGGACCCATCCACTCAGAGTCACGCTTAGCCAAATAGTCATTCACGGTGACAACATGCACGCCATTACGTGTCAAAGCATTGAGGAACACAGGCAATGTAGCCACGAGAGTCTTACCCTCACCTGTAGCCATCTCGGCAATCTTACCTTGATGCAGAACCACACCGCCAAACAACTGCACATCATAGTGAATCATGTCCCATACGGTATCGTTGCCACCAGCGCTCCAATGATTGCTCCATATAGCCTTGTCGCCTTCAATACGCACAAAATCACGTGAAGCAGCAAGTTCACGGTCAAAGTCAGTAGCAGTGACAACAACTTCCTCATTCTGAGTGAATCGGCGAGCAGTGTCCTTAACTATCGCAAATACCGTAGGCATCACCTCATTCAACGCCTCTTCATACTTCTCTAGAATCTTCTCCTCTACCTTGTCTATTTGGTCAAAGATAGGCTGGCGCTGGTCTATCTCAGTCTGAGCAATCTTTTCTGTAAGTTCGCCAATTTCCTTTCTCAGTTCAACGACCTGCTCCTGAATATATGCCTTAATTTCATCCGTCTTAGCACGCAACTGGTCGTTATCAAGATTTTCAATTTCTGGATAAGCAGCAAGCACCTTATCGACCAAAGGCTTAATGGCCTTTATGTCGCGCGTTGCCTTATTTCCGAAAATTGAACTCAAAAAGTTATTAAGATTAAATCCCATATCGTTATTCTATTTTTTATATTCATCTATAGTTTTCACTCCACAATGCAGAAAGTTTCCCACTGCCATTTAAAGTCCGCAAAGTTATGAATTTTAATGCATTTATACTAATCAAATCTGTTTTATTTGCCTAAATCATCTAACGGGGCCGAACCGCAGGCGTTTGGAGCTCGTATCCTGATGAGGTGTGACACGGTTGGAGCAATACAATCAACCGAAATCCTATTATAGATTTTCTTACCTTCAAGTCCGCACCCAAAGAATATCAACGGAAATTCAAAATGTGAGTCCCTCGCCATCTTACTACTTGCCACATCTTCATTCACAAGATTCCATCCCGGAATTACTTCTACCAAAATATCGCCAGAACGCTTAGGGTTATATCCGTTGCGAATTTTACTTATACCTGGAGTCCATGCACCTTGCATGAGCCTTTGGGAAGTATAAACGTCACGTATTCCACTATACTGAAACAAGAAATCTTCGCAACGCTCCTGCACTTCTGCCAAATTGAGCTGCTTTTCCTCAAGCAATTTATGGTTGAGATACAGTTGGTTGCCATAGTATGACTCCACGTATTTTCCCGTCCCATATACAGCCACAAGATACATATTCAAAAGTGCAGCACACCTGTTGATTTGAAAACTACCTGTAGGAACTCGATATTTAGACAAGTCTTGCGTCTCTTCATTGTCGTATCCGGTTGAAGTCACGAAAATCAAGGCGTTGTCAAGGCCAACCAGTTTTTCTATATAGTCAATAAGTTTGGCGATTTCAGCGTCAAGCCTAACATAAGTATCCTGAAGTTCTGTTGCACTTTGTATCATTGGCCTATTGTCAAATGTGCCAGCATAGTAACAAACAGACAACAAATCGGGAACATCGTCGCTACCCATGTTAGAACTATTTATACATGAACGCGCCATTTTTGTTATATCTTCATTTACGCACGCGCTGTTCTTAAACTCGCGGAAACGCCTGTCACCCTTAAACTTATGACTGAACGACGATTTTATATTGCTCAGCAAGTAATAATTGTATGACTCCACCGCATAATTCGAAGGTTTCCACTCAATGCTGCCTATCCTGTTTGCCACTGAATAGGTGTCGAGATACTTCACCCACGACGGTTTAGGGGAATAGAACTCCGTACCGACCCATCTGCCTGTAAAATCGTCTATCCACATAGCCCAGTCGGCGGCATGACCTGCCGAAAGGATGGCCACTTCACGATATGGGGCTATAGAATAGACCATTGACTTTCCTTCTGTTGCAACCTTCAGTTCGTCTCCTATAGTCGAAACCAATAGATTCTTGGGAGAAGACTTATCGCTTGTGCCATCACCTGCATATCTCATGTCATCCACACAATACACCGGACGCATTGTATTTCTATCCATCCACATCTCGCCCACTATACCGTGATTGTACGGCACAGTGCCTGTGTACAAAGAGGATACAGACGATGCTCTATCAACATTGTTTGTGGGATATTCCACATTACTGTAAACAATGCCATTATTCATCAATCGCTTGAATCCGCCCTCCCCATACAATGGAGAAAATGCCTCCAGGTAGTCCGAGCACATTCTGTCGATTGTTATCCCGACAACAAGTTTAGGCACAGAAGCAACATTCTGCCCCATCACACTTGCAGAAGCCGAACATAGCAGCATTGCAGTAAATATCTTTATTTTCATCGTCTATGAAATTTTTATTGTTTACCAGCCTGTGTTAAAATCACATGCCCCAAACGCCTTCTAACTACGATCTCTCCACTTAATGCTCTTAATAGCAAGATTAATACCAATGGGATCATGGCAGGGTTAAGCACCTGAGGAATGAACGGAATACTTAGCACAAACAGTGACATTACTGCCAAATAGGCAGTTGACAACCAACATGGTTGACATTTTCGTCTGCTATTTATAATCCAAAACATCAACAACAACGGCAACGGATTGAAGACCACGACCAACCAGTTAGTGCCTACTGCCGGATGCTCTGAGAAGAAGAACAAAAATGCAATTATCACTCCTGCTAATCCCTGCACTGTCAGCAGAATCAAATCAACCCACCATGTGGAACGACAACGTCTTATGTCTATAACGCTTATAATCAGAACGGCAGCAAACATGAACCAGAACACAAAAATCGGAGTGAGCAAGAAACTTGTCTCTTCATGAACAATTTTATCAGTCAACACTTCCGACGCATTTTTTACAAGTCTCTTGCCGCAAGTAGTTCCATCCACATAAACAACAGTGGCCCCATCGACATCTTTCTTATAATATGAAGGAATAAACATGCTTTCACGGCGGTTAGCAATTCTGTCAACCTCAGCACCTAAAAGCATATCAATGCCAAATTCCACCCAAGGATAAACTCCAGTAAAGCCGTGCAATATTGTGCGGAAACTCACGCTATCAGATTCGATCAAATATTCCACCCCCCCGCCATCTTCTGAAACGGCCTTCTCTATAACATCGCGGGCCCGAGTCGTACAATTGTCATACAGGAAATTATATCTGTACACCCTGTTCTCTGGCCTATAATTATCATACAACAAGAGCACCAACTTCCGTTTTTGCTTATCCGTCAGATCTAGTTCCTGTTCAACGACGCCGTGTTTCCTCACACCATATCGCCAGAAGAAGTCTTCAGCATATTCAACACCAAGTTCATAATCGGTCTCTCCTCTAACAAACTGGAAGATAAAATTATCTACGTCATAGTTGAACATGCCATAATTAAACACCAAGTCCTCGCCTGTAACATTGTTCCGAAGTCTTATGCCTGAATGCCCGAACATTGAATACAAATCTTCTCCAGGCGAACAAGTAAGCAGGGATACACTATAAGAAGCATTATCGGCATATGTATTCTCATGAGGCAACGCAACAGCGCTTACCATGAAACTCAAATACAATAAAACAGTTATTATCAGACTCTTTATCATTGTAGTTAAAGTAACCATTCAATTTAACTTCACAGATATTAAACTGGAAATTAAAACAATTGCAAAAATACAAAAAAAGCATATAAATCACAACTTTATATTCTCAACTTTGAAAGTAAATCACGACCGAGGTGGAAGCGAAACACGACCGCAGCGGAGACAAAACACGACCGAGGTGGAAATGCCGCGCCTATATTTTTGCGACTAAAAAGGCTTATTGTTCATTTATTTTGCTTACTTTTGTAACGACCTAAATTCTGAATTAACCAAACAAATCAATACCAATATCATATGAATGGCATTTTCAAATCATTAATTTCGCTGTCAGCGGTGCTAATTACAGCGTCTGCACTCTATGCTCAAGCGCCTCAAGGCAAAGAAATCTACATTCCTAATGATTTAAAGAGTAACGACTTCAACAATCCCGAGTCAAAGTGGAGCTATGACCGCATGGCAACAACCGAGAATTTTGTTGTCTTTTGGGAAAAAGGCTTCGGCAAAGACCTTGCCAAAGCCCCTAAATTGGAAGGGCACAACATGACTGTCGACCTCCAGAACCTCTTAGACCGCCTGGAATCATTTTATTCTTTCTTTAAAAACGACCTCAAGTTCGTACTTCCAGGCTCAAAATCAGAACGCTACCGCATGATGGTGATGCTCAACTACTCACTCGAAGGCACAGCATACGGCGGAGATTACGATGGAGTTATCGGCGCATTATGGATAGCGCCCAACCGTGTCCAGGACAAGAAACTAAACTGTATCGCGCATGAATTGGGACATAGTTTCCAGTCACAAGTAAGTTGCGACGGACAAGGCGAAGCATGGGGCGGCGGCGGAATATTCGAGATGACCTCACAGTGGATGCTATGGAACGTAAACCCAGAATGGACCACAGACGAGAACTACCATTGGCAGGACTTTAAGAAAAAGTTCCATCTTCCATTCCTGCATGGTTCAAACATCTACCATTCACCTTATGTGCTGGAATATTGGAGCATGAAACACGGCAAGACAATAATTGGTGACTTGTTCCGCCACGGACGCAGAGGTGAAGACCCTGCAATGACATACATGCGCCTATTCAGCCTCAGCCTTGAAGAAATGGCCGATGAAATGTACAATTGCTACGCAAGATTGCAGACATTCGACTTCACCCGTGTAAAAGAATCGCACCGCAAATTCGCCGGTGAAATGGCAACAAAGACACAGACCAACAGCGACGGAAGTATTAGTCCAGAAAGCAACGTCGTCCCTGGCACATACGGATTTAACGTCATTGACATACCTGTAGAAGAAAGCAAAGGAACAATCACAGTGCAGTTTGAAGGATTAGGCGACAAAACCAAAGACGGTTTCAGATACGGACTTGTAGCAATAAGCAACAATGGCGACGCCAAATATAGCCCGATGAAATCAGCATTCAAAGGCAAGGCAAGCATTAAGACAGACTCCGACACAAAGATGGTAAAAATGGTCGTAATGGGCTGTCCTAAAGACGAATACAAGCCAATGACATGGAATAGCAAAGAAAACAGAACCTACAACTATAAAGTAACTGTCAAATGAAAAAGATAATACTAACCGCCCTTTTGCTTGGCGCTTTTTCACAAGCATTTTCTGCCGATAAGAAATACAATGTAACTTCACCCAACGGCTCATTGCAGATGGAACTGACTGTGGGAAAAGAATTGAAGTATTCAGTAAAAGACAACGGAACCCTGTTGCTCAAAGACAATGCAATATCCCTCAACATCGAAGGAAAAGGAGAAATTGGCAACAATGCAAAAGTTGCCTCAAAGCAAAACAAAACAGTTTCAGAAACAATCGACGCCCCATTCTATCGTCAGAAAAGCATCGAAAACAAATATAATTCGCTCAAACTAAAATTCAAGAACGACATTTCACTCGAAATGCGCGCCTACGACTCAGGAGTGGCCTATCAGTTCAGCACAACAAAGGCTACTGACTACACAATAATTGACGAAACGGCAGAATTCAACTTTACCGCCGACCACAAAGCGTACATTCCACACTCCACAAACCCAAGAAAGCAGGAAGCAATGGCATTCCAAGCCACCTACGATGTAACTCCGTTATCCAAAGCAAGCGACATTCTCGCTTTCAGTCCATTGACAGTAGACTGCGGTACAGCGAAAGTGACAATAATGGAAAGCGACCTTGAGTCATATCCAGGAATGTTCCTAAAGGCAAACGGCAAAGGATTTGACGCACACTTCTCAAAATACCCTAAGACTACCGACTTCTACGAATGGCGCATGCAAGAATATGTAACTTCAACAGAAGAATATATCGCAAAAATCAATGGGAAACGCACAATGCCATGGAGAATTATAGCCATAGCCCACGACGACAAAGAAATGCCAGTCAACAACCTCGTCTACGCCCTTGCTTCAGCTAACCGCATCGGCGACACAAGCTGGATAAAACCTGGAAAAGTAGCTTGGGACTGGTGGAACGACTGGGGGCTGAGCGGAGTTGATTTCAAAGCAGGCATAAACATGCCCACATATAAATATTATATAGACTTCGCGGCAAAACACGGACTCGAATATATCATACTCGACGAAGGATGGTACAACCCAAAGAGCGGCGACATGCTCAAGACAATACCAGAAATAAACCTCCCAGAACTTGTGGAATACGGAAAATCCAAGAACGTAGGCATAGTTCTCTGGACCGTGTTCAACGTGCTCGACAAAGACCTTGAAGCAGCCTGCAGAAAATATTCAGAAATGGGCATAAAGGGGTTTAAGGTCGACTTCCTCGACCGCAACGACCAGACTGGGGTGGAAATGGTTTACCGCATCAGCGAAGCATGCGCAAAACACAAACTCATACTTGACCTGCACGGCATCTATGCACCTACGGGAATTAACCGTACATATCCAAACATAATAAACTTTGAAGGTGTTTTCGGAATGGAAGAAGCAAAATGGAGCAAGACCGACGAAAAAGACATGCCGCTCTATGACGTCACATTCCCATTCATCAGAATGCAAGCAGGTTTTTCAGACTTCACTCCAGGAGGATTCAGAAATGCAAGCCGCAAGGACTTCCAGCCAATCTATTACAACCCGCTCACAATGGGTACACGTTGCCATCAGATAGCAATGTACATACTGCACGACTCCCCTTTCACAATGCTGGCCGACAACCCAACAATCTACGAAAAGGAAAAGGACTGCACACAATTCATAGCGTCAATCCCAACAGTATTCGATGAAATGAAAGTAATCGACGGGAAAATAGGCGAATACATCGTGATTGCACGCCGCCTGGACAACGACTGGTACGTAGCCGGACAAACAAACTGGAACTCAAGAGAAATCAGCATATCGCTTGATTTCATCGAGGATATTTCAAACTACCAGATAGAATACGCGTTTGACGGAATCAATGCAGATAAAGATGCGACCGACCATATAATCCGCACTGAAAACACCGCAAAGAGCAATTGGAATATCAAAATGGCACAAGGCGGCGGTTTCGCCATGAAACTAAAAAAGAAATAGAATGAAAATACTCCTTCTTGGAGAATACAGCAACGTACACTGGACATTGGCCGAGGGACTCAGAGCCCTCGGGCATGATGTTTGTGTCATATCCGACGGTGACGGATGGAAAAACTACAAGCGTGACATAGACCTAACACGTCCTGCAGGCAAGTTGGGCGCATTAAGATATCTCATAAAAGTCATCAGCAAACTTCCGCTAATGAAAGGCTATGATGTAGTGCAAATCATCAATCCCGTGTTTCTCGAATTCAAAGCCGAACGAATCTACCCATTCTACAAATATCTGCGCAAACACAATAAGAAAGTATTCATGGGGGCATTCGGCATGGATTATTATTGGGTAAAGACTGGGCTGGACTGCACTACATTCCGCTACTCTGACTTCAATTTAGGAAACAAGAGCAGAGCAGACGAAGAACACAACAAACAGTTCATCGCAGACTGGCTGAAAGGCGAGAAAGGACGCCTCAATAAATTCATTGCCAACGACTGTGACGGAATAATTACAGGACTGTATGAATACGATTGTTGCTACAGACCACATTTCCCCAACAAAACACGCTTCATTCCATTTCCTATAAACGTCGACAAGATATCCCCCAAGACCCCACATCCCGAATACGAGGGAATAAGATTCTTTATAGGAATACAGAAAAGCAGAAGTATCTACAAGGGTACAAACATAATGCTTCATGCACTTGAAAGACTAAAAGCAAAATACCCTGGCAAGATGGAAATTGTCAAAGTTGAGTCTGTACCATACAACACCTACCAGCACTTGATGAACAGCAGCGACGTCATACTTGACCAGCTGTATTCTTACACACCATCAATGAACCCATTACTGGCTATGGCAAAAGGATTGGTTACTGTGGGAGGAGGCGAACCTGAAAACTATGACATCCTTAACGAAAAGGAACTACGCCCTATAGTGAATGTGCAGCCAAACGAAAATGACGTATTCCTGCAAATGGAAAAACTCATAACAGGAGAATACAACCTTCAAAAAATGTCAGAACAAAGTATCGAATACATTAACCGTCACCACCACTACATCAAGGTGGCACGGCAATACGTTAAATATTGGAATTCTATATAATACTAACAGCCATTCTCCAAGCGCCTCTGCCACCTATAGATACATACCAACGCAAGAATCCACCCCAGAAAGACGTAAACTTGCCAACCTCTATTGCACACGCCATTTGGTCAACCTTCTCAGAAGTTTCACGATCCCCTTCACGAATAAACTGCCCTGATATAATCCTCTCTCTGAGATGCAACGCCCTCAAATTCGATATATGATTGGCATGAGCATTCATATATAGAATCTCCGTGATAACGCCTAATGCCTTTAATATAGCCATAGAACGAGCAGAATAGGAAGTTCCTGTTATACTTTCTGAATGCTGATGAATGCGATGAAAAACTCTATCAATCCAAACTATACGTTTGGCATAAAGCAATATTCTTACACCCAATTCATAATCGACCCAGACTGCTAGTTGATCATTCCACCCTCCAATTCTATTAAGAAAATCACGGCGACAAACAAAGGACTGAGTTGAAACCATGCTTGTTAGTATGTGATCTGCCACAGTAGCGTTAATCCACCCCGCCCTCACTTTACTCAGACCATTCTCAAAGACCATTCTAGACTTTGCAATCACAACTTCCGCACAAGCATCAGCCTTCAAAGCATTAACCATGGATGAAATGAAATCAGGTGACATCTCGTCGTCCGAATCAAAAAAACTAACATAGGTGCCATTAGCAATAGCAAGTCCTGCATTACGTGCTCTTGATGCACCTCTTACATCCTCCTTAATCAATTTGATTTGAAAATCAACCGAAGATGTTGCCGCTTGGAAATCCTCGCAAAGACTCCATGAAGAATCAGATGAACCGTTGTCAACAAATATTATTTCAAGCGGAAAATAGTCTAACCGTTTGAAAGAAGAAAACAATCTCTCTAAAGTCTTCTCCCTGTTAAATACCGGTACGATTATAGAAACAAGATCTTTCATACAAACATCTTCGTCACACATTCCTTCCCCCAGTTTTAATAACGTAACATATACCTTTCATCATCTGCACAAAAGAAGAAAATGCTGTTGCAATATTATCCGAAATTAAAAACGCACATTTCAGGCACCTCAATACAGATGTCCAGCCATATATATAATACAGTACAGCTCCTTTTGTGAATTGTTTCTTTTTACTTAACGCTAATCCCAAAGCACTTTTAGGACATTCTGTTGTCTCAACAAACGTAAGTGGGACGTAAACAACCTTAACACCTTTTCTGACCAAAGAGTTAACCCAAACTTCTTCCTCGCCATATGCTGTATACTCAGAACCTAGTCCAAAACGAGTATCAAACCAAATCCCCTGAACAGACTTCCGGCGAAAAGTGACCTCTATAGACATGGGATAATACCCTTTGGGCACATGCGGAAAGGAAAAAGTGTCCTTAGGATAATTCTTTAACGGCATCCCATTTACATCTGAAGCCTTCAAAATAATGACATCAGCATCAGGACGGCTTAAATAAAGGCCACGCAGTACATTCAAAGTATCCAAATCATACCTCACATCATCATCCGCTATCACACATATATCAGCACTTGAATTCGCTATTGCATTATTCCTATTAGCAGAAAGTCCCTTCCCTTCTATGATTGAGAGTTTTACATCATCGCGCATCAATATATCAGGTATAACGCTCCTAAAACTCTCATCGCTACACTGCATAGATACGATATAGTTAACGCCCTCACATGTTGGCAAAAGAACTTTAGGCACATCTAGAATTCCCTCATCTATGGTACAAATAAGTATATCAATTGTTAACATATATATATTATTTCATAAAATGGACACACAAAATGCTCCACATTTTATAATAACATAATACAAACGAGATTAATTATATCCCATTATGTATATGCAAATTTATGAATTAATATCACACCAATAACTTTTATACGTTTTAAATTACATGACAAAGATAATAAAACTAAAAAAACAGCCGTTACATTCTAAAATTGCAAGTGATTGCATTATTTTTCGTAAATTTGCAAGGCTTTATACACATATAGTATATAAATGACATTAACTTAAAACGAAATGTCATAAAATAAGAGCAAAGGACTAGCAATTTAACAGACAATTATGAAAGGCTTTAAGTTTGATGATATAGTAGAAGAAACTCCGCGCGAAGGAAGCATATCGCTCATTGCTGATTTTGACGGAGTAGATGAAAAATATTTTGAAGTGGAGATTGGAGAAGATAAAGTCCCTATCCTGCCACTCCGCAATATGATGCTATTCCCTGGCACAATGCTTCCAGTAAACATAGGAAGAGCCTCTTCTCTCAAATTGCTCAACGAAGCAAACAAAAAAAAGAAGTTTATAGGTGTATTTTGTCAAAAAGACGATAATATCGAAGAACCAGGCTTGAAGCATTTGTACACCATTGGTGTACTTGCCAAAGTTATGCGAATACTTGTGCTGCCTGACGGTTCACGCACAGCACTTCTGCAAGGATATTCCAGAGTTGAACTTTGCGATATAGACGACAGCGGAGCATATCTCACAGGACATGTAATGAAGGCTGAAGAGGTGACACCAAGCAAAAGTGACAGAGAATTCACCGCACTCGTAGAAGCATGCAAGGACGTAGCAGACAAGTTCATGCGTTCAAGCGACATGCCAAACATCGAGTCTGCATTCGCCATTAAGAATATAACCAACAAGACATTCCTCATCAACTACTTATGCGCCAACATCCCTATAAACAACAGGGAACGCGCCATGTTGCTCGAACTAAACAATCTGAAAGACAGAGCATACAAACTCCTGTCAATACTCAACAGAGAATTCCAGTTTGCCACGCTGAAGGCCAATATCCAAATGCGCACTCGAGAGGAACTGGACAAGCAGCAAAGAGAGTACTTCTTGCAACAGGAAATGCGTAACATACAGGAAGAATTAGGCGAATCGAGCAATAACGACATTGAAAACTTCTACAGCAGGAGCCTTGAAAAGAGATGGAGTCCTGAAGTTGGAATGGCTTTTAAGAAAGAGATAGACAAGCTAAAGCATCTTGCTCCGCAAAGTCCAGACTATCAAGTTCAATACAATTACCTTGACACACTGCTCAATCTCCCTTGGGGCGAATATACCACAGACAACCTAAACCTCGTTAACGCCGAAAAAGTGCTCAACAAAGACCACTACGGCATGGAAAAGGTAAAAGAACGTATACTCGAACATCTTGCCGTACTTAAAATGAGAGGCGACTTCAAAACGCCAATAATATGCCTTTACGGCCCTCCTGGAGTCGGAAAGACATCGCTAGGCAAGAGCATTGCAAAAGCAATGAAGAGAGAATATGTAAGAATGTCACTGGGAGGTCTGCACGACGAATCGGAAATCAGAGGACACAGAAAAACCTACATCGGAGCAATGCCAGGACGCATCATCAAGAGCATCCTCAAAGCAAAAAGTTCTAATCCTGTGTTTATCCTCGACGAAATAGACAAAGTTGGACAGATGACAGCCCATGGCGACCCATCGTCTGCATTACTGGAAGTACTCGACCCAGAACAAAACAATGCGTTCCACGACAATTACCTCGACATCGACTACGACCTGTCGAAAGTAATGTTCATTGCAACAGCCAACAACATTTCAAACATCCCGGCCCCACTTCTCGACCGCATGGAACTAATAGAAGTGAGTGGCTACCTCACCGAGGAGAAAATAGAAATTGCGCGCAAACACCTCGTGCCTAAAGCATTGGAAAACATCGGTCTGAAGAAAACTGACATCAAGATAGCAAAAACCGCCATTGAGCACATCATAGAAAACTACACAAGAGAATCGGGAGTGAGAGAACTTGACAAGAAAATCACCAAACTTTTGCGAAAGATTGCTCTTTTCTATGTCAAAAACTCATATATGCCGACACGAGAGGTTAAGCCTGACGACATCGAAGAATACCTAGGAGTCAAGGAATTCTCACGTGACAAGTATCAAGGTAACGAATATGCAGGAGTTGTGACAGGACTCGCATGGACATCTGTAGGCGGCGAAATACTCTTCGTCGAAACAAGTCTGAGCAAGGGAAAAGCAGGAAAACTGACCCTCACCGGTAATCTTGGCGACGTAATGAAAGAATCGGCAGTACTTGCACTCGAATACATAAAAGCTCATGCAGACAGTCTGAATATAGACAGCCGAATATTTGACAACTGGAACATACATATCCATGTGCCAGAAGGCGCCGTACCTAAAGACGGTCCATCAGCAGGCATCACAATAGCCACATCAATCGTGTCAGCACTTACGCAAAGAAAAGTCAAGCCTAACATCGCAATGACAGGCGAGATAACCTTAAGAGGCAAAGTGCTCCCTGTAGGCGGAATAAAAGAAAAGATATTGGCTGCAAAACGAGCTGGCATCAAGGACATTGTGCTCTGCAAGGAAAATGAGAAAAACATAAAGGAAATTAGCGCAAAGTATGTAGAAGGAGTCAACTTCCATTATGTGGATAACGTGATGGACGTGCTCTCAATTGCACTTATGGACGAAAAGGTTGCAAAACCGATAGACTTCACCATTGAGGAGAAAGACAACAAATAGACATGACCTTCGAACTACAACACACCGACTCTAAGACACAAGCAAGAGCGGGACTTATAACAACCGCTCACGGACAAATACAGACACCCATATTTATGCCAGTAGGTACACTTGGCAGCGTAAAGGGTGTGCATCAGCACGAACTGAAAGACGACATAAAGGCACAAATAATACTAGGCAACACCTACCATCTTTATTTGCGCCCTGGACTAGAGGTAATAGAAAAGGCTGGAGGCCTGCACAAATTCAATGGATTTGACCGTCCAATGCTTACAGACAGCGGAGGATTTCAAGTTTTCTCACTTGCCGGAATAAGAAAACTCACAGAGGAAGGTGCGCGTTTCCAGTCACACATCGACGGTTCGAAACACCTCTTCACTCCTGAAAAGGTTATGGACATAGAACGCACCATCGGAGCAGACATAATGATGGCATTCGACGAATGTCCTCCAGGTGATTCCGACTTCGAATATGCAAAGAAATCACTCGGACTGACAGAGAGATGGCTCGACAGGTGCATAAAGAGATTTAACGAGACAGAGCCCAAATACGGCTATGAGCAATCACTATTTCCAATTGTGCAAGGATGTACATTCCCCGAACTCAGAAAGCGGGCTGCAGAAAATATAGCAAGCAAAGATGCCGACGGAAACGCCATCGGAGGTCTGGCAGTAGGAGAACCAACAGACGTTATGTACGAAATGATTGAAGTGGTTAATGCTATCCTCCCCAAGGACAAACCTCGATACCTCATGGGGGTAGGTACACCACAGAACATCCTTGAAGCCATAGAAAGAGGTGTTGACATGTTCGACTGCGTGATGCCAACCCGAAACGGCCGCAACGCCATGTTATTCACAAAAAACGGAGTGATGAACATGCGCAACAAAAAATGGGAAATGGACTTCTCGCCCATCGATCCTGATGGCGACTCATACGTAGACACTGCATATTCAAAAGCATACCTCCACCATCTATTTAAGGCAAAAGAACTTCTTGCCATGCAAATCGCCTCAATACACAATTTGGCATTCTATCTTTATCTTGTAGGTGAAGCAAGGAAACACATCATTGGCGGAGATTTTTCAATTTGGAAGTATAAGATGATTGAGAAACTCGGTCAAAGACTTTAACAAAATACCACACAGACTCAACCATGATTAAGAGAATGAAGATGAAAACCGGAAAAGAAAGCAACAAGAACAAGAAACTTGGGAAGATGCTGGACTTTCTTGCCACACACAATCCTGTGTCGCGTCTCGACAGGTATATCATCGGGAAATTTCTCGGAACATACTTCTTTTCCATTGCACTGATTATCTCTATTGCCGTAGTCTTCGACTTCAATGAAAATATTGACAAATTCTTGTCAAGAAACGCGCCTATAAGTGCCATATTATTTGATTATTACCTAAACTTTATACCGTATTACTCTAACCTATTCAGTCAGTTATTCGTATTCATCTCTGTTATCTTTTTCACGACCAAATTAGCAGAAAACTCGGAGATAATTGCAATGATGTCTACAGGTGTAAGTTTTGCCCGGTTGATGCGCCCATATATGATTTCTGCTGCTATTATTTGCTGCATAACATATGGATTGGGAGCCTACATCATCCCTAAAGGCAACGTAAAACGAGTTAAATTTGAAAACACCTACAAAAGGCGCAATGTACCGACATATACAAGCAATGTTCAATTAGAAGTGGACTCTGGAGTTGTAGCATATATTAGCAGATACGAAGACAGAGAAAAGACTGGTTATGGATTTAGATTGGACAAATTTACAGACAAAAAACTAGTATCTCAATTACAGGCTTACTCCATCCAATATGATACTTTATCAGAGGAACCATATCACTGGGTAATACGTGATTTCCAAATTAGAGACTTGCGCGGCGCACGTGAAATCATCACAAAAGGCATGAAACTGGACTCTATTATAAAAATGGAACCACAAGACTTCCTCATTACAAAAGGCCAACAAGAAACACTCACCACCCCTGAATTAGCCGAGTATATACGCAAACAAAAACAAAGAGGATTTGCGAACATCAAAGAATTTGAAGTAGAATATTATAAACGAGGAGCATCATCGTTCGCAGCCTTCATTCTCACAACAATTGGATTAGGACTTTCTGCACGCAAGCGCAAAAACGGAATGGGTATATCACTCGGAATAGGTTTAGCGTTGAGCTTTGCTTATATTATGTTTCAAACCATATCTGCAACATTTGCTATCAACGCGAATGTTCCGCCAGTTATGGCTGTATGGATACCAAACATTGTATTCCTTTTCATCGCAATATATGTATACAGGAAGGCTCCTAGGTAATATAATGTTTAAACTATAAAAACCGAATGGACTTTTACGACTTACCATTAGACGACAATATATTTGATGCGCTCGATGCAATGAACTTCGAAACCTGTACTCCCATACAGGAAAAAACTATTATGCCATTGCTCGAGGGAAGAGACCTCATTGGAGTTGCACAAACCGGAACAGGTAAAACAGCAGCATATCTTCTGCCAATTTTAAACAAACTAAATAGCGGAGAATATCCTGAGCATGCCATAAACTGCATCATAATGTCGCCCACACGTGAATTAGCTCAACAAATAGACCAGCAAGTTGAAGGCTTTGCCTACTTCATGCCAGTGTCAAGCGTAGCCATATATGGGGGAAATGACGGCATCAGATTCGAACAAGAAAAGAAAGGGCTCAAGCTCGGGGCTGATATAATAATTGCCACTCCAGGTCGACTTATAAGCCATCTCACAACAGAAAGTATTGACCTCTCGCACGTAGGATTTTTTGTCCTCGACGAAGCTGATAGAATGCTGGATATGGGATTCTACGACGACATTATGAAAGTGGTCAAAATGCTTCCACAGACAAGGCAAACCATAATGTTCTCAGCAACAATGCCCGAAAACATTCAAAAACTAGCACATAACATACTCAATAATCCTGTAGAAATTAAGATTGCAGTATCTAAGCCTGCTGACAAAATAAAGCAGACGGCCTATTTATGCCACGAAAACATGAAGCATAAAGTCATGGCACATATATTGAAAGATAACAACCATGATAAAATTATAGTATTCGCCTCATCCAAGCAGAAGGTTAAAGAACTTTATGCTGAATATAGTCGGAAAGGATTTAATGTGGGCGAAATACATTCAGACCTTTTACAGTCTGAACGTGAAAAAATAATGCACGAATTCAAAAACAATCATAAAAAAATCCTAATTGCTACAGACATTATTAGTAGGGGAATAGACATTGACGACATTCAACTGGTAATAAATTACGATGTCCCTAAAGACCCCGAAGATTATGTCCACCGCATTGGACGCACAGCAAGAGCAAACAGGGATGGAGAAGCCATAACTCTTGTTTCAATCAAAGACTACAATAATCTGGTAAAAATCGAGAAACTCATTGAAAGAGAAATCCCAAAACCTGAATTATTCGAAGATTGTGGTGAAAAACTGGACATAAAAGCATTTAACGTCAAAAACGCGCACAAAAAACGCGCACAAAACCATCACTGTAACAATAGCAGAAAGAGCAACAAATCAAAACGCAGAAATAACAAAACAAATAAAACAATTCATAATAAATGAATCTTACCATTGACATCGGCAACACAACAATTAAAATAGGTGTTTTTGAGGGAAAGGAACTCGTTGCACATACTCGTTGCGATGCAGATACCATCAACAACATCATCCATTTTATACACACCTACAATCCACAGGCCTGTATAATCTCTTCGACTTCGCACGATATTGAAGCTATAAAAAACAATATTCATGACATAACACCACACACTAAAATTATAGAATTTAACCATCTCACCAAAATACCTGTTAAAAACAGCTACCAGACACCTGAAACCCTTGGTATGGATCGACTTGCCGCTGTTATTGGAGCATACGTACAAAAACACGGAAACAACATATTAGTCATAGATGCTGGAACAGCAATCACATACGATATAATAACCGCAAATGGGGAATATCTTGGTGGAAACATATCACCAGGCATAAACATGAGGTTTAAAGCACTTCACGAATACACCTCAAAACTCCCGTTAGTTATAAATGATGGCGAAAAATCAGATATTGGTATCAACACGGAAACTGCAATCAGAAACGGCGTATTAAACGGAACAAAATATGAAATAGAGGGGGTAATAAACCATTTTTCCGACAAATATCCAGGACTTTTAGTATTTTTAACTGGTGGAAATGATTTTGATTTTGACGAGAGAATAAAAAAGCGTATTTTTGTCGACAAAATCTTAGTCTTACGCGGACTAAACGAAGTTTTATTAGAGCAAATACAATAAATGACATATACAAAAAAAATCATATTCGCAATATTAATGGTGTCACTTCCATTAGTATCATTTGCCCAGAACGGCATAAATTCCCCATATTCTAGATATGGTTTTGGTATTATGGCGGACCGTTCCATGGGATTTAACAAAGGAATGGGAGGGGTTGCCATGGGATTCAGAGACGGACAGTCAATAAATGTAGCAAATCCAGCTTCATATTCAGCAGTAGACTCACTAACAGCACTATTCGACTTAGGGCTTTCGCTCTACAATGCGAACTTTAAAATGGGCGATCTGCAAAGCAATGCAAAAAATTCAAGTTTCGACTATTTTGCATTCCATTTTAGAGCGACAAAAGGTTTAGGAATAGCCATCGGCATTCTTCCTTTTTCAAATATTAACTATAACTTTTCATCTACGCCTCAAAAAACAGAAGGTTCAGACAGATTTACTTCTGCAGAATCTTTTACTGGTGAAGGCGGATTGCATCAAGTTTTCTTAGGAGCAGGAATACAAGTTTTTGAACCTTTATCTATAGGATTTAACTTATCTTATTTGTACGGTTCATATAAACATTCCATAAATCAAACATTCAACGAAACAAATATATATTCAACTCAAAGGATTTATAGTGCAGACATTAGTTCATATATGCTAGATTTAGGTTTGCAATATTCTTTCAAACTAAACAAAAAGGACAAAATAGTATTTGGAGCAGCGTATTCCTTAGGTCACGATATTAACGATGCTGCTACACGAACAACGAGTAGCACAAAAGATGGTGAAAAAAGCGACACTATTACCAATGCCTTTCAGTTTCCTCACATAATTTCAGCAGGACTAACATACTCACATGGAACAAAATGGAATGTCGGTACTGATTTTGAAATACAAAAATGGAATAATGTTAAATTCCCGACACAAACAAATAACGACAATTACATATCAAGAAAGAATATTTTAAATGACCGAATAAAAATTGCATTAGGTGCAAGCTATACCCCATCAGAAATTAGTTCAAACTATTTCAACCGAATAACATACAAATTCGGAGGTTACTACTCAAAGTCATATGCAAATGCAGATCTGACTAACACTATCAGCGACAAACCATATGAATTTGGTCTTTCCGCTGGAGTAACCTTGCCAATAACAAGCAGACATCTTTGGCATAACACGCCAAAACTCAACATAAGTTTCCAATGGGTACACGCAAACATCCCATATCTTAATGGAAATACACAAAACAAATTAAAAGAGAATTACCTAAAACTTTGCTTAGGACTAACATTTAGCGAACGGTGGTTCTACAAGTGGAAAGTACAATAACAGTTAAATCTATTAATAAACTAAATCAATAAATAATATTTATGAATCGAAAAATTATTTTTTCATTAATTCTTACCTGTGCAACTTTATCTATCAACGCACAGAGATATGCAGGAACTACTCTCTACGATCGTATTGGGCACGGACAAGACAGCATTGAAGTAATGAACAACTTGAGCCTCTATCAAGAAGCATATAAAGCCCGAAACTACGCAGAAGCGCTTGAGTCATGGAAATATGTATTTGAAAAAGCCCCATTAGCACAAATACGTATTTACACAGATGGAGCTTGGATTCTTGAAAGTCTTATACCGCAAGAAACTGACGCGGCAAAAAAGCAAGAGTATTTCGACCTCTTGATGAAAGTATACGACCAGCGTTTGGCAAATCTAGATGACCTTAACTCATTTGCTTCAAAAAAGACATACTCAACAAAGGGTAACATCATTTGTCGCAAAGCATACGACTTCGCAAACTTCAACCCCAACCCAGACAACGAAAAAGCTTATGAAATGTTCCGTTCAGGTATCAACGATATGGGACCTAACACGGAAGCTTTCGTATTGTACTCTTTCATCCAGTGTTCATATAACAGGTACATAACTGACATCAACAATACCCAAAAGCAAGAAGATTTCATCAACGACTATGTACAGTGCTCTGAAATCTGCGAGCAGTTGCTTGAACAAGCAAAAGAATTTGCTGATGACACAATCAAGGCTCAAAAAATTGTCAACAATTACCTTCCTACACAAAACATGTGTGAAAACTTGCTTGTAAAATCAGGAGCTGCAGACTGCAAGAGTTTGGAGAAGATCTATACAACAAAAGTAGAAGAGAACAAGACTAATCTTGAATACCTCAACAATGTACTCAAAGTCCTCAACAAATACGAGTGCGACACAACAAGTATCTACTACCTTGCATCTGACTATGCATATCAACTTAACAAAACTCCTCAAGCAGCCATAGGTAAGGCACAGAAACTTCTTAAAGATGGAAAAACAGATGACGCACTTGTATATTTCCAAGAAGCAATCGGACTTGAGGAGGATGTAACAAAGAAAGCTAAATACGCTTATATCATCGCAGCCATCCTCTACCGCAAAGGAAATATCGGAAAATGCCGTCAGTACTGTAATGAAGTTTTGAAATACCAACCATCAAATGGCAATGCTTGGCTTCTTATTGCATCATGTGTCGCACGTAGTGCCAACGGAAATGCGTTTGAAAGAAGTAAATATTACTGTTTGGCTACAGACAAATGTATAAAGGCAAAATCAGTCGACCCTGCTTGTGCAAGCAAGGCAAACAGACAGATTGCATCTTATGCTTCATATTATTATCCGAAATCAGAAGCATTTTTTGAAGGTATACAAGCAGGACAAAGCATCACAGTTATGGGAGAGACAACAACTCTCAGACTTAGATAATTTCCAATTGTACATGCAATGAATTATAAATTCACATATAAATTTAGCATAATAGCTGTCGTTTCGGCAGCTTTTATGCTATTTATCAATACAGCATGTCAAAGTGACTCCGAAAAAGAATATACGGCTATTGGCATTAGAGATTCTTTACCAATTCTAAAATCTATAGGAGTATCTACACTAATTTCAGATTCAGGAATTATTCAATACAAAATAATTTCAGAAGACTGGTTCATTTATGATAAAAAAGAACCGTCTTTTTGGTCATTTGAAAAAGGATTATTTATCGAAAAATATGACCAAAATTTCAAGGTGGAAACATTCATTTCTTGCGACACCGCATATTATTTTGATAAAAAGAAATTATGGGAACTAAGGGGAAGAGTCTTTGTCAAAAACCTCAAAGGAGAATCATTCAAAACAACACTTTTATATTGGGATCAAGTATCACACGAAATATATTCTGACCACTACATGCAAATTAATGGAGAGAATAAGCTCGACGGATATAATTTCAGGTCAAATGAACAAATGACTGATTATAGAATATATTCATCTAAAGGCAACTTCCCTTTTAAAGGAGATTCTACTCCTGCAAACAACGCCTCTGATTCGACATTTTCCCATAACAACAAATCGTACAATGATACTACTGTCGTAAATAAAAGCAATAGCATACATCATAAGTGATTTTTTTTTTGTATCTTCGTGCGATTTTTATCAAATATCACAAATAGAATCAATTATAATAAATTAAACAATAAAAAAATGGCAGTATTACAGAAAATCAGAAACAAAGGGCCACTGCTTGTTACCATCCTTGGTATAGCATTACTCTTATTCATTTTGCAGATTGCATTTGAAGCTATGGGACCTGCACAAAACGCAAAAAGTCAGTATGCAGGAGAAGTTTATGGTGAAAACATCATGATTCAAGACTATCAGCAATTGGTTGAGGACTGGAAGATTTACGCAGAACTAACAAATCCAAACATCACATTCGCTGAAAATGAATTAAATGAGATCCAAGACATGGCTTGGAACAACTACGTTCAATCTTCAATAATAGAAGAAGAATGTAGCAAATTAGGTCTTGCTGTTACAGAAGAAGAAGTTTTAGACATAATTAAATCAGGCAATTCACCTTTACTTAACTTGCCAATATTTGCAAATCCTGAAACAGGAATTTATGACTACTCAGTGTTGCAGAACTTCCTTCAAATTTATAATGACGCTAAAAAGCAAGGTCAACAACTACCTGACGAATATGAGAAGATTTACAAATACTACACATTTGTAAAGAAGAACATCAAGCAGGAAAGACTTGCAAATAAATACCAGGGATTGTTATACAACTCAATCCTTTCCAACCAAGTTGAGGCACAAATGACTTTTGATTCAAGAACTAATGAATCTGACATAATCGTGGCATCTATCCCTTATTCATCTGTTGAAGAAAAAGACATAACAATCAACGATGACGAATTGGCAAAAAAATATGAGGAGAAGAAGGAACTTTTCGTCTTAGATAATGAGACACGCAACATTAAACTTATTGACGTTGCAATAGTTCCAAGCGAACAAGACGAAATCAACTTGAAAACAGAGATGGACAGTGTCCGCACTCTATTGGCAAATGCGACTAATAATTCTGAAGCTGGAAATATTGTTCGCAACAATTCTTCTAAGACTATATACACAAACATTCTTAAAACTAAGAATGCATATCCTGCAATATTTACAGACTTGTTAGATTCACTGGTTGTTGGTGAAACCTCTCAGCCTGCTTATGACGCTATGACTAACACATTCTATGTAATTAAGATGTTAGACAAGGCAACAGAAGCTGACTCCGTATTATATCGTTCAATTGCTATTGCAGGCAAAGACAAAGAGGACACTAGAACAAAAGTAGACAGTGTAATGAATGCGCTCAATGCAGGTACAAACTTCAAGGAATTGGCTGAGAAATACAATCAGACAGGAGATTCTTTGTGGATGACATCTAATATGTACCAGAACTCAATGCTCGGAACTGACGATGTTAATTTTGTAAAGACAATTTTTACTTCTAATGTTGGAGAAACTACAGAATTTAATGCATCAAATGGTGCTACAATGATTATTCAAGTACTAGACAAGAAGAATCCAGTAACAAAATATAATGTTGCATCTATTGTAAAAGAACTTCTTGTAAGCGATGAGACAAGAACACAAGAGTACAACAAATTCAGTTCATTCCTTGCAGCTAACAACACTATTGAGTTGATTGAAGAAAATGCTCCAAAGAGCAACTATCACGTACAAACAATCAACAATGTAAGAAGCGATGCGCATAATGTAAACAATATTCCTTCAACAAGTGGTGTATTAAGATGGATTTTTGACGAAGCAGAAGTTGGTGATATTTCTAAGTTGGAAGAAGGAGGAGACAATCACCTTTTGGTTGCTTACCTCGCGAAAATTAATGACAACGGATTTACAGAACTTGAAACAGTTAAAGACTACATCACAAATCAGGTTAAGACTGACAAAAAGGCTGACCTTGTTATTAGCAAGCTTGACGGAGTAAACACTATCGAACAATTTGCTTCTAAGTTTGACGCTTCAATTGATACAATTAAACATGTTTCATTTGCTTCACCTACTTTTGTAAGTGCAACATCAGCAAACGAAACATTAATTGGCGCTATCTCTGCAAACACTAAAGTAGGAGAAGTGTCTAGTCCTATAAAAGGTAATATGGGAGTATATATGATTAAAGTATTGTCAAACGGCAAAACTTCTGACGAGTTCAACTCTTCAGATGAGCAAAAGTCATTATCTAACCAATACTTCCAAATCGCGATTAACGGACTCCTACGCGATTTAAGAAATAACGCTGAAGTTAAGGACCTCCGCTATAAATTTTATTAATCGTCATATGCTTGACATTAAGATTTACTAATAATAAATCGCAACTAATATATTTACAACAATGGCTAAGAAAAATATAAAAGAAGAAACAATAGGTTTAGATGCTGAACTTCGCAAGTCGGAAGCATTTATCCAAAAGAACCTAAAAACAATCCTCATATGCCTGGTGGCAGTTATAGTAATTGTTGCAGGAGTGTTCATCTATCAAAACCATATGGATGAGGTTGAAGCAGAAGCCCAAACAGCTATCAGCAAAAGTCAGTCACTGTTCTACCAAGAGCAATTTGAGACTGCACTCAATGGTGATGGCGCATCATCAAAAGGTTTCCTCAAAATAATATCAGATTACTCTGGTACAAAGACTGCTAACCTTGCAAACTTATACGCTGGACTTTGCTATTACAAACTGGAAAAATTTGATGAGGCTCTCAACTATCTTGAATCATTCAGTCCAAAGGGTGACAACAGCATCTCCCCTTCTGCTGTAGCAGCACTTGGTAACTGCTACATCCAGAAAGACCAAAAAGAAAAGGGTGCTGAGAAATTGCTTGAAGCTGCAAAGATGGCAGAAAACAGTTTGTCTCCAGTTTTCATGCTCCAGGCTGCTGAAGTTTACGAAAATCTCGGACAGAAGGATAAAGCACTTAATCTTTACAATGAAATCAAGAGTGAATATTCTACTTCTCCGATAGCTCAGAATATTGACAAGTATATTGAAAGAGTAAAATAAAACAACTTTACAACAAGAACAAAATCCCTCAAAGCTACTTTGGGGGATTTTTATTTTTATATAGCATAATGGAAATTCTTCCTAAAAAGACTACGATATTCTTTATTATGACATTGTTTCATTAAATCCAATACTACACAATCAGTCGTAACTGGATGATGCAGATCTTTATGTATAGTTCAAAGTCTTAAAGTCCACCGCGGTCGAAACAAAGCACGAACGCCTTCGTGTCATAACGCCACCACGGTCGCATCACAACACGAGCGCGGTTGTGACTCTACATCACTGCGGTCGAGACAAAGCACCACTGCAGTCGTGATTCACCCTCATCTAACTATTCGCCCAACATTTCTGAGAAAACGCTCTATATTCGCATTTTTAATGTACCTTTGTCAACAAAATTAGAGTTACATATAATTACGTAAAACTATATGGCAGGTATATACGTTCACATACCCTTTTGTAAAAGCAGATGCATTTATTGCGATTTCTTCTCAACAACAAGTTTAACAGAGAGGGACAGATATGTAGCAGCAATTAAAAAGGAACTTGAATTACGCATCAATTACTTGCCATCTAACACTGAAATAGAAACCATCTACTTTGGCGGAGGAACTCCCTCTATGCTAAGCGCCAGCCAACTATGCGACATATTAAAGCATATCAAACATATATATCAAGTATCAAACGATGCAGAAATAACAGTTGAAGGCAATCCTGACGACCTCAACGAAGATTTCCTCCGCTCAATACGCGAAGGAGGTTTCAACCGTCTTAGTATGGGAATACAGACCTTCAACGACAGGAGACTGGAATTTTTATGTCGTAGACACACTGCAGAGATTGCAAAGAGATCCATAGAAAACGCCCGCAAAGTTGGTTTTGATAATATAAGCATTGATTTAATGTATGGATTCCCTAATGAATCGCTTGAAGATTGGAATTCAGACATAGATCAAGCCTTACTTCTTGCACCAGAACACATATCTGCGTATTCGCTTATGTATGAGGAAGGCACTCAACTTTACAAGATGCTTGAATCCGGACGCATAGAAGAAATCGATGAAGATATATCTGTAGATATGTATAATCTGCTTATAGAACGCCTTCAATCATCCGGATATGAACATTATGAAATATCTAATTGGGGGAAACCGAGTATGCATTCCCGCCATAACTCAAGCTATTGGGAAGGCATACCTTATTTGGGCGTGGGAGCTGGAGCACATTCTTTTGACGGAAACTCTCGCCAATGGAACCCAAACTCATTAGAAGAATATCTTGAAGGAATCACGTCGCATAATCCGATAATCGAAAAAGAAGTGCTCACCCCAAATCAGCGCTTCAATGAAATGGTAATGACGGGATTAAGAACCGCAAAAGGGATTAATCTTAAGCGATTAGAGACACTTTTCGGTAAGCACAGACTCGAATATTGTATAAAAAACGCCCGACCCCATATCGAAGCAGGACGTTTAGAACTCTGTGACAATACAAACTCCATGCGACTCACTCGCAACGGACTTTTTGTTTCCGACGACATAATGTCTGATTTGATGATGCTATAGCACCTTGAATTTCGCAAACTTAAGCAACAGTTGCTTTGTGCCTACATGCTTAAAACTTACCGTTGCCTTACAGTTCTCTCCTACCCCCTCTATCTTTTCAACAACGCCAATGCCGAAACGTTCATGTTCTATTGAACAACCTACCGCAATCGGTCTATTTGCTGAAAGAGAATTAAGTGACTGCAATGACTTGCTTCCTCCTGTTACGACCTTTCGCACAGACACATAGTTTTGAGGTGCAGAAATACGAGTCGTTATCGGTTCCGATTTTCTTTGCCAGGCAGGATTATGTCCACCGAACAAATCTCCGTTATTCTTCCACGAATATTCCGTTTTGCTCTTATAGCCCACATTCGACTGCTTGCTATTCCATGACGCCGCTAAATTTTTATCAACATACTCAGGAGCAATGTCATCAACAAATCTACTCTTCGTAGCAAACTCCATCTTCCCATACCTAAATCTGCTTTTTGCAAACGTAAGAAAGCAGTGCAGACTCGCACGCGTTATAGCAACATAAAACAAACGGCGTTCCTCCTCCATCTCACGAGGCGAAGATGAAGCCATTTGGCTCGGAAAAAGGTTTTCTTCAAGTCCGACAACAAAAACAGTGTTAAACTCCAAACCTTTAGCCGAATGTATGGTCATCAAGGATACTTTGTCATCACTTTCGCCATCATCTGAATCTAAATCAGACAGCAATGAGACCTCTGACAAGTAATCACTTATAGAAACATTCGTATTGCCCTCCTCCATTCTTGATGTGCAGAACGACTCAAGTCCCGACAGGAGTTCTTCTATATTCTCTTGGCGGCTTTTGCCTTCAGGAGATGTATCAGCATATACATCGGCAACAATACCGCTCCTCTTAATTATATCCCTGCCAACAACATCAGCATTTTCAGTCTGCGCCATCTTCCTGAAATCATCAATAAGAGTTCTGAACGAATCAACTTTGGCATAAGTCCCCTTATTCAAATCCAACCCATATTCCAATGGCGAACAAATTACATTCCACAAACTTACACCTGCATAGTTTGCAGCAGACACAATCTTCCCAATAGTCGTATTGCCGATACCTCGTGCCGGATAGTTAATAACCCTCTTAAAAGCCTCCTCGTCATTTGGGTTTACCGATAAACGGAAATATGCAATTATGTCCTTTATCTCCTTACGCTGATAGAAAGAAAGTCCACCATAAATCCTGTAAGGTATGGCATTCTTACGAAAAGTCTCCTCAAAAATTCTGCTCTGTGCATTAGTGCGATAAAGAATCGCAAAATCAGAATATCTGCAACCATCCTTCAGTTTAATATATGACAACTTCTTTGCAACAACTGTAGCCTCCTCTATATCCGAATACGTTTCAATAAGTGACAGCTTCTCCCCTCTTTCATTTTCAGAAAAGACATTTTTATGAATCTGGTTGAAATTCTTCTTAATCAAACTATTTGCAGCACCAACAATCATCTGAGTGGAACGATAGTTCCGTTCCAACTTAAACAACTTGCAGTCTGAATATATCTCCTTAAACGTCAAAATATTATCAATATTTGCTCCACGAAAAGAATATATACTCTGAGAATCATCACCGACAACACAAATGCGTTGCCTTTCCTTTGTCAATTGCCATACAATACGATGCTGAGCAAGGTTCGTATCCTGATACTCATCAACCAGAACATACTTAAAACGTTCAACATACTTTCTGCGCACATCTTCATTTGCCTCAAACAATCTGAACGTATAAACAAGAATGTCGTCAAAATCCATCACATCCGACTGTTTGCAACGAGCAACGTACGTTCTATATATATCACGCAACATCGGAATTTTGCTTCTCAAATCTTCTTGAAAGCAAGCATTATTGCACGCATAATCTTCCGGACTTACGAGTTGGTTCTTCAGCATACTGATTTTCCCTAAAATGCTTGAAGGTTTGTATACCTTGTCGTCCAACCCCATATCCTTGATTATTCCCTTTAAAAGATTCTTACTATCGCTTGAATCATATATTGTGAAGTTTGAAGAGAATCCCAACGCCTCATGCTCCATACGGAGAATACGCAAAAACACAGAGTGAAACGTCCCCATCCACAAATAGCGAGCATTCTCTTCTCCCACAATCACTGCTATACGTTCCTTCATTTCCCTTGCAGCCTTATTCGTGAAAGTGAGCGCAAGAATGGACCACGGTTCGTATCCTTCATTCAACAAATACGCAATCTTATGCGTCAGAACACGCGTCTTGCCCGAACCCGCACCAGCTATAACCAAAGAAGGACCATCATTATACAACACAGCCTCTCTTTGCGCATCATTAAACCCTTCTAACAAATCCTTATTCACAATATATTCTGAGTTTTTCAAAAAACAGTCCCCTGTAATATCCTTGTCAGAGGAATACCTACCTTTTTCAACTTACAAACTTACACAAAATCTTGTAAAATTCATTTTGTTTTTCTTATTTTGTCCCATCAATAACTCTATAATATGAATATTTCAAAAATACTTCTATCTGCAATCATTGCCGCATCTCTTGTTGCTTGCAACGAAAAGAATCCAAATACAAGTGTAATTATCAGTACAGAGAACGAAACAATCACACCACCCGACACTATTGCAATGAACCAATACACAAACAATAGCGAAGTGGAAGTCAACGGCAACAAATACTATTATTCATACGAATTTAGTCCCTCAAAGTCTTTGCCTATTGTAACAAACTCGTCAGAGCGCAAATACTATGACAACCAGATTAAGTTGTCAATAACAAAAGACGGGAATAACATTTATTCAACAACCTTTACAAAGGCAACATTCAAAAATTTCATTCCTGAAGAAATCTATGAAACAATAGTTCTCATGGGATTCAATTTCAACTACAACAAAGAGAACGAACACGATAAATTTTACTTTGTTGCGAGTGTTGGCGACCCTGATGACGAAGAATACTACATCCCCATCGACATATCAGTCACTGTAAATGGAGAATTAAGTTTATCAAAGTTCATCGACTCCAACAACGGGCACGTTTCCAGCACACTCTCCACAGATTCCCTTTAAAACGAAATTCACGCTATGTACAATGCTGCCATCTACAAAACTAACCTTTGGGATTGGCATATCAGACAAGCATACTGTACGTTTGCATGACTCACAAAAGAAATGCGGGTGCAAATCATCATGATGACCTGTACAATGTTCGGCACGGCACAGTTCGTACTTCAATGCTCCAGAACCATCTTCAACCTCGTGTATGAGATGATGCTTAACAAACAAGCGCAAAGTTCGAAAAATAGAAGACCGGTCCAAAGTCATAATCTTTTCCTCAAAGTCTTTTATAGACATAAGTTTGTCATGCATCATCAATGCACGCATAACAATTATCCTGTTTGTTGTCGGACGTACATTATGTGATATAAGAATACTCTCCGCATCCATACAAAAAAGTTAGTTTAGTTGTTCTGCCAATCCATCAATCGGCATACGCAGAATTTGCCCAATACGAAGATTGCATTTCTCAGCAGCTTCCGCTACCTGCTCCTTGTATATTTCCGCTATAGAACCTACGAGATGAACTTTTCTTGAAGGGTTTTCATATTTCAATATGTTTCTTTTGAAATATTGCTCAAAACAATCTACGAGCAACAAGCGTATTTCCGGCTCATCCAAATGGTCTGCACAAAAACGTGACAAACCAGCAAGAAACCTATTCGGAGCAGACTCACGATACACCTTCTGCACTATAGTTGCCACATCCATACCAGTTTCTTCAGCAAACACTCTGCATATGTGTTCCGGCATCATCCCCTTTAGGCAATCCCCTACAAGCCTCTTACCTATATACGCGCCCCCTCCCTCATCTCCAAGTATAAACCCCAAAGAAGGAGTGTTTGAAATAATTTTCTCACCATCATATTGGCATGAATTTGAACCTGTGCCAAGAATTCCGACAATACCTGGTTTATTGCCACATACAGCTATAGCCGCACCAAGCATATCACTAGCGACGACAAACGACGCATTACTAAATCCCAAATTCCTAAACACATCAGTTACTACACCACAACGTTGTGGAGTACAACCTGCACCATAGAAAAATATTTTATCCAATGATGCCGGATCGCCAACATGTGGCATCAATTCTCCGGAAAAGACTTGCTCTATCTCTTCCACACTTTGCACTGATGGATTAACCCCGCATGTGTTAAAAGAGTCAACAACCACGCCGTTTGATTTCAAGCGCCACGCCGTTTTAGTCGAACCGCTATCAGCTATAAGCACCATCGTTTTGCTATTCATAACACACTTAATTCAATTATCAATCGCAAACTTACACAAAAAAGTTCAAAGTTAAAATCAGAATTTTGCTGTTATAATAAAAATATGTACTTTTGCGGTGATTTCGATGAGGGGTGCCCTAACACTACGGGCTGAGATCATACCCATTAACCTGATCCGGGTAATGCCGGCGTAGGGAAGAATTAATAAGTATTTTCCCCTTTCTGTATTTTGTATTATCGTGAATTCGCTACACGCCCATTCATGAAGAATGCCTAATATATGAAAGTTGTGCAAAATCTGTCATACGCGTGGACTATTAATATTTGCATATCTTTCTATAACAGCAATTCTCCAGAATGGAATAACCCAGTGTGTTTAGTGCGCATAAATCATCCTGGCTTGCCGTAAACGATTTCGCGGAAATTTTAACACTCTAAATTCAAGAAAGAATGAAAAGAAATCTAATTGCGTCAAGTTTGCTACTAACCACACTTGGCATGTCCGCAACAAATGGTTCAAACGACTCATTGCGCACCGTGGAACTTAACGACGTGAACATCATGTCGACCAGAGCCACTAAAACCACACCTGTTGCCTTCACAAATATCAGCAGCGAACAGATTGACAAAGTCAACTTCGGACAAGACCTTCCTTATTTGTTATCTATGACTCCGAGCGCGATAACTACAAGCGACGCTGGAGGAGGTATCGGCTACACAACATTGAGAGTGAGAGGCGTTGACGCCACACGTATCAATGTCACAGCCAACGGAATTCCTATTAACGATGCTGAAAGCCATAGCGTATTCTGGGTCAACTTGCCAGACTTGGCATCATCAGTCAAGGACATACAGATACAGCGTGGTGCAGGAACATCCACAAATGGCGCAGGAGCTTTTGGTGCAAGCGTGAATTTGCAAACAGGAAGCAGTTCGCTCAAGCCCTATGCAGAGTTCAGCGGTTCGTATGGTTCGTTCAACACACATAAGGAAACTGTCAAAGTCGGGACAGGACTTATAGGGGGACACTGGACTTTTGATGCAAGATTGTCAAATATCAGCACAGACGGATATATCGACCGTGCCGAAGTAGGGCTAAACTCCTATTATCTGCAAGGTGCATACTACACAGATAACACTTCGGTGAAACTCATCACTTTTGCTGGTAAAGAACGTACTTACCACGCGTGGAACTATGCATCCAAAGAGGAGATGGCAGAATTTGGCAGAAAGTACAATTCTTGCGGTTATATGTATACCGACGATAATGGAGTGGCTCATTATTATAAAGACCAGACCGACAATTATGTGCAGAAGAACTGGCAACTCCTGGTCAATCACACCTTCTCGCCAACATGGAACCTGAACTTTGGGCTCCACTACACCAAGGGGGACGGATATTATCAGGAATACAAGGATGGACGCAGCCTCGTGGAATATGCCCTACAACCATTCATGCAGGACGGTGCGCTTGTTGATGAGAGCGACCTTGTCCGTAAAAAGGCTATGGACAACCACTTCGGCGGTGGAGTCTTCTCGCTCAACTACAAGAACGAAAAACTAAAAGCGTCGCTTGGAGGAGCACTCAACCGTTACGAGGGCGACCATTTCGGAAAAGTGCTATGGGTAAAAAACTATACCGGAATGCTTACGCCCGACCACGAATACTACCGTAACGAAGGCGTTAAGACCGACGGCAACATATATCTTAAAGCAAACTACTCCCTTACGAATAATCTGAACGCATACGCAGACCTCCAGTATCGACACATTGATTACTCAATCAAAGGACACAACGACAAGTGGAATTCCGTAACGAACAATGGTTTGCAGAGACTTGACATTGACGACACGTTCGACTTCTTCAATCCAAAATTCGGACTCTCATGGCAGATTAATGATAACCATAGACTATTCGGGTCGTTCAGCGTGGCACAAAAAGAGCCCACACGCAACAATTACACCGATGGCAAACTTCTTGAGCATCCAAAAGCAGAACGACTTTTTGACTATGAATTAGGGTATGTCTTTGCCTACAAGCATTTCAATTTAGGTGCAAACCTTTACTACATGGACTACAAAGATCAGCTTGTGCTTACTGGCGAACTCAATGAAATAGGCGAACCTGTAGCGGCTAATGTGCCAGAGAGCTACCGTATGGGAGTCGAACTCATGGCTGGTGTCAAACTGGATTGCGGATTCACATGGGATATCAATGCCACTATAAGCAAGAACCGAGTAAAGAACTTCACCGAAACCCTCTATGAAGACGAATGGGTTGGCGGCGAACAATGGTCCACAAAAAAAGGCGACACCCATATTGCATTCTCTCCCGACTTCATCCTCAACAATCAAATCGGTTACACATTCAAGGGACTGAACGCATCACTACAAACCCAATACGTCAGCAAGCAATACATGAGTAATGCCGATTGTGAAAACCACGTGCTCGACGCATATTTCGTAAGCAATCTGAACCTCTCCTATACATTCAAGTTGCCACACATAAAGTCTGCCACAATAGGCTGTACCGTCTACAACCTCTTCAACGAAGAGTATGAGAACAACGGATATGCAGGCAGCGGATTCTACAAGGATGGCAACGGACAACGTGTGCGCTACGACTATGCTGGCTATGCCGCACAAGCTGGAACAAACGTCCTTGCCCACCTTACACTCAAATTCTAATTGCGATAATGTATAACGGTGCTGCGTTCGGTCATAAACGCGGCACCATTATTTTCAAATAAAAGGACATGCTCGAATTAATCGGAACAATAGTAGGACTCATCTACCTCTGGCTGGAATACAAAGCAAGTATTCACCTGTGGATAGCAGGCATCATCATGCCTGCCATTTACATATTCGTTTATTACGATGCGGGGCTTTACGCTGACTTTGGCATAAACATATACTATTTGCTCGTAGCGGTATACGGATGGACCATGTGGAAATATGGAGGTAAAATCAAAAAGGCACTATCCCATAAGAACAAGAATAATGATGCAAGAGCAGAACTACCAATAACAAGCATGCCAAAGCGCTATGCATTACCGCTTGCCCTTGTTGGCTGCGCCATATTCCTACTAATAGCGTTCATCCTGATAACATATACTGACAGCAACGTGCCATGGCTCGACTCCTTCACCACGGCACTCAGCATTGTAGGCATGTGGATGCTTGCCCGCAAATACATAGAACAATGGTGGGTCTGGATTGCTGTAGACTTGGTAAGTGCAGGCCTATACATATATAAGGGCCTGAATTTCACCGCCGCATTATATTTTCTTTACGCAATAATCGCTATCTTTGGCTACAGAAAATGGAAGGAAATGAAACAATGACACCAATATTTGATGCCGTTATATTAGCAAACGGCGACTACCCCACTTCCCCGCTACCACTGGAGATATTAAGCAAGGCCAGTTTTGTAGCGTGTTGCGACGGAGCTGTCAAAGAGTACATACGTCGTGGCGGAATGCCCCAAGCCATTGTTGGCGATTGCGACTCACTTTCCGATGACATCAAAGCCTCCTGTTCTGACATCATACATAAAATTGACGAGCAAGACTACAATGACCTCAGCAAAACCGTGAAGTTTCTCGCATCCATCGGCAAGCAAAATATTGCCATACTTGGAGCCACAGGAAAGCGCGAAGACCACACTCTCGGCAACATCAGTCTTTTAATAGAATACATGCGTTGGGGCATGGACGTAACTATGTACACCGACCACGGAATGTTTATCCCATGTCATGGAGACCGCACATTCACTTCCGTTCCAGGTCAGCAAGTGTCAATCTTCTCATTCGGAGCAACCGGGTTCCACGCTGAAGGACTCGTCTATCCGCTACACGACTTCACCAACTGGTGGCAGGGGACACTCAACGAATGCACATCCTACCGTTTTACTATCCATGCCAAGGGCGACTACTTGGTATGCCTCAACTACTGATGCAAGAGAAAAAGCATGCTTTTTTTGTGCTGTTTCGCTATTTTTTGTTTAATTTTGTCATAAAATACAGACAAACATTATTATAAACCCTTTAACTCCTTTTTGCCAATGAACTAAAAAACAAAGAACGGAACGCCAACTAAGTGCACGAAACCGCAGACGGAACGTGCTAATTAAATCACAACTATTAACTTTTAATTATCAACTCAAAGGTTGCGTTCATTCTTTACTTAATAGAACAAACATACATATTCTGAGCTTTTAGCTCTTGTTCTCTTTTCATCGAATATCGCCAATATAAATGTGTCGAGAACAAGTTGTTGAAGGTTCACGTCCGTTGGGCGTGGACCATTCTATACTTGTAGACACAAAGGTCACTTGGCGGTAACCTGATGAAAAGGCAAGTAAACGAATGGTTACACGCCTTTTTTAATTCTTTAAAACAATGATTTATAGAATTCTATTTTTAGCTTTAGCATTTAACATGCTTTCTTGTAATAGTTTATTTGCAAAAAAGGCAAATGCAATATGGTATTTTCTCGCAAAGACAGAAGCTTCGGTGTGCGAAAATGAGTATCTAAGTGTTCAATATGGTATTTACACAAAATGTGCTGTGCCAGAATACAACTTAGGACCATATCCAACTATGCGTATCAAAGTAACTAATAAAAGTGAAAAAATATTATATGTTGATCTTGGAACATCATACATCAAGAAAAACGATGTCGCTTCAGTAATTTATACTCCAACCATAACTTCTACTACATTTGGGCAAAATGTTGGAATTGGAGTAAATGCAGGTTCTATTGCTAATGCTGTTGGAATTGGCGGAATGGTAGGGACAGCCCTTGGTGGTGTTAATATTGGAGGGAGCAAAGGTAGTTCAACTTCTACAACAACTTATGCACAACGAATCGTGTCTATACCTCCTAAGAGTGCCGTTTTTCTTGACGATGTCTCAATTTTAACACCAGGTAGTGAAAATGCCTTGGGTGACATTATTTATTTTGATGAAGTTGGTATGGGTAAACAAAAACGTTTATGGTGTTTACATCACAAGTTTGATGATATCCAAAGTGGAAAGATTACGGAATTTACAGAAAACAACACATTATTTAAAATCGGATGCTATCTAAATTACTCGTTTTCAGAAAATTTCATATCATCAAAAGGAATAGAAACGACGTATTATGTTAAAAAGTTAATTGGTTCATCAATGACAACATTCCCTCCAGGAAATAATAAGGAATTTAAAGTGGTTGATAAAATATTCCCAGAATGGAGAGAAGAAATCGGTTTGGGTAATTTAGAATTAATTCGTTTGTGGGCTAAATAATATAGCCGACAGAAAACGGGAATATTTATGTTTAACAATTAAAAATTATAAAAAATGAAATCACGAATTTTATCTGTTGTAGTCATCACATTAATTTCAGGATTCTGTTATTTGGCCAAAGCTCAATACTACAATCCTTACATGACGTATATGCATATGCAATTTATGAATTATGCGCAACAAAGTTGGCAGAACTATCAAAATCAGATGTACCAAAATCAAAGAATGATGGAACAACGTTCAAGGCAACTACAGCAACAGTTCGCTGAAGAAGCGCAAAGAAATATGCAATACAACCAAAACATGGGTACATACAATAATTACAACAATTATAATTCGTCCAACAATAATACAAATAGCGAAAACTACAATCAACGTAAAAAAGACATTTTAAATAGTACTGTTGGCGAAAATTGCACTCACTGTAAAGGTACTGGTAAATGTCCTACTTGTAACGGAACAAAAGTTGCTCATGGTTTTGGCAATTCATACAGATGCACAGTATGCAATTCCAATGGAGATTGCCCTGTATGTGACGGAACTAGAAAAACTTCATGGAACAGGTAATAACAAAATAACGAAGAAGTTTGTTCTTCGCGCTTCGGAGAGCGCACATTTCTGACGCGACACGAATCGGCTGACTCTTCGGCGGAAATGGCGCACTTCTTCGGCGCGAATATCAGAGTACTGGGCTTTTTTCACAAAATAGGTGAAAAACGACGGTTTTGAGCTGAAATCTTAAATAAACTTAAAAATAAAAATGAGAGACATTTTGAGGAGTTGAGAAGGCAGGACGTGCCTTGCTCGTTATGTTCAAAATATAGGGCGTAGAGACGTCACATTGTGGCGTCTCAAAGAGTGACGGATTAACATCGCACAGGCAAAACGCTCTGTACGAGAGTTGAACATTTTCTGTACGAAACTTGAAACAAGAGACAAGTAGAGACGCCATGATATGACGCCTCTACAAAATTCCTTAACTGCTTAACTCCTTAAAATGTCTTTGAATTTCGGTTACTCCGCATTTTCAGGCACATTGTTCTCTTCGTTCACGGCTGTATCTTCATCCAAGAACTTATATACGAAGTTTGCGCTTTTGACTGACGGAAATTGGCTGCGCGAGTCAACATCCTGACGGTTGCGTAAATGCTCTACAATGCGGTTGTAGCAATCCATCGGGCTTGAGGCTTTAAGGCGTACTGTGAAACGTGTGTCTCTGTACTGAAACTTATTGGTAGTGCGAATCTGTACTACACGCTTGAACATCAGCGAAGCCTCGTACCACCCCTCTTTAGTTTCGTTAAGCATATCAAGCAACGAACGTTTCTTGTCTGACATAGATTGCGCTACCTGTTCTCCACCTTTATTTTCCTTACGCAACTGCTCAAAATACTTGAATTCAGGCAAATCGTGAGCTTCAGTCTTGAGGAACAAAACATAGTTACTGAAGCTGACTTTCAGACGGAATGGGTAGGCATTGTCTGACTCCCAAAAAGTTTTCACACGCGCAAGTGAATTTTCATCCACATTAATTTCACTTATTGAATTTACGAACTCTGCTACCTCTTCCATATTGGTTGCAAGAGTTTCATTGTCAAAATATCTTACGTAAAGATTCATATAAATTCCAGATTCAAAAGTTGCGTGCAAAGATAACGTTTTTGAGCATATAATTAATTAAACGAGATTGTTTTTAAAGGATTTTGTGTAAATTTGAAGATTGAACCAACGATTATACAAATAAGATTTACCGTTTTGGGATTAGAGTTTAGGCGTATTTCGCCCTTAAATCACTAACCTCAAACTATAAATCTGAAACCGCTAACCGCTAAACACGAAAGATTATGAAAGAACGGGAAAACACTTTTACCGAAGAATCCGTAAAGGAAGATTTGAGGTATTTGCAACTCTTGGCGCAGTCCTATCCCACTATAGCCGAGGCTAGCGGAGAAATCATTAATCTTGAGGCCATACTGAACTTGCCCAAACCAACAGAGCATTTCATCAGCGACCCTCATGGCGAGAGCGACGCGTTTAACCACGTGCTGCGCAATGCTTCGGGATATGTAAAACGTAAGGTTGAAGATATTTTCGGCACTTCGCTTAGAAAGGTGGAAAAAAAGGAACTTTGCACCCTCATCTACTATCCTGAGCAGAAACTACAGATCATCAAGACGACGGAAACGAACCTTTCCGACTTTTATGTAATCACGCTCAACCAACTGATTAAGATTTGCCGCGAAGTATCATCAAAATACACTCGTTCAAAGATTCGCAAGGAACTTCCGCCTGAATTCGGATATATAATTGAGGAACTGTTGCATGAATCGGATAGCAGTTACGCCGACAAAAAGCAGCAATACTACAACGTCATCGTTCAAAGCATCATCGAGACTCAGCGCGCAGACGACTTCATCATAGCCATAAGCAAACTCATACAGCGCTTGGCTATTGACCGTCTGCACATCCTGGGCGATATATTCGACCGCGGTCCTGGTGCACACCTTATAATGGAAAACCTCTGCAATTATCATCATTTCGACATCGTATGGGGCAACCATGACATTGAATGGTTTGGCGCAGCGGCTGGAAACAGAGCATGTATTGCCAACGTGCTTCGCCTGTCACTACGTTACGGCAACCTGGCCACCCTTGAAGACGGATATAGCATAAACCTTCTTCCACTCGCCACTTTTGCCATGGATACCTACAGCAATGACCCTTGCGAACTATTTTCAGCCCTTAGCACCAATAAGGAGAATAGCCACGACGAAAAGACCAAACGTCTCATCGCAATGATGCACAAGGCCATAACTATCATACAGTTCAAGGAGGAAGCAAAAATCATAGAACGACGACCTGAATTTGAGATGGAAGACCGCAAACTTCTGCATTGTATTGACCAAGGCAAAGGAGTATGCACAATCAACGGCATAGAATACAAAATGAAAGACAAGTTCTTCCCTACCATAAATGCGGAGCGTCCTTATGAACTTAGCGAGGAGGAAGAACTGCTTATGACAAAACTTGAACATTCGTTCAAAACAAGCGACAAACTAAAACGTCACATCAACTGCTTGCTTGCTCATGGATGCATGTACTCCATATCCAACTCGAACCTAATGTTCCATGCATCAGTACCACTCAATGAAGACGGAAGTTTAAAAGAGGTGGAAATACATGGCAAGAAATACAAAGGGCTTGAACTGATGAAAAAGACAGGTCACATAGTCCGCGAAGCCTTCAACAACGACAGCAGTGAAGAAGACAAACTTTTTGCAATAGACTACATCTGGTACTTGTGGTGCGGAAAGAACTCGCCATTGTTCGACAAGGACAAAATGACAACATTTGAGCGCTATTTCATAGAGGACTCTTCTGCACATACAGAAAAGAAGGGTTACTACTACCTATACAACAACGATGAGAAAATCATCGATATGATTCTCGACAGTTTCGGGGTTCAAGGAGAGCACCGTCACATCATAAACGGCCATGTGCCGGTAAGAACCATAAAAGGAGAAACGCCTGTGAAAGCAAACGGGAAACTGCTTGTCATAGACGGCGGATTCTCAAAGGCATATCAACCTAAAACAGGTATCGCCGGATACACCCTCACTTATCATTCACGCGGATTTGACCTGGTGCAACATCAGCCATTTCATTCAGCTGAAGAGGCCATAAAAAAAGGAGATGACATACGCAGCTCTACACAAATCGTTGAAATGAATTCAAAGCGCATGTTGGTGAAAGACACCGACAAGGGCAAAATCCTCAAGGCAAAGATTAACGACCTGAAAAAGCTACTATACGCTTACAGGAATGGTTTTATAAAAGAAGTAACTAAATAGCACAATTATTTAAGCATTCAAATTTTGGAACAACTAATTAAATACTTTCCGAACCTGTCGGAAGAACAAACAAGACAATTCACAGCACTACGTGAGCTATACACTGACTGGAACTCAAAAATCAATGTCATTAGCAGAAAAGACATTGACAATCTTTATGAGCACCATATCCTCCACTCGCTTGGCATTGCCAAAGTCATAAAGTTCGCTCCAGGAACAAACATTATGGACTTAGGTACTGGAGGAGGTTTTCCAGGAATACCTCTTGCTATTTTATTCCCTGAATGCAAGTTCCATCTGGTGGATAGCATTGGCAAGAAAATAAAAGTGGCAACAGAAATTAGCAACAGCATTGGCCTCAAAAACGTCAGGCTATCCCACTCACGCGGAGAAGAAATCAAAGACAAATACCATTTTGTAGTAACAAGAGCCGTAATGCCACTTGTTGACCTTATGAAGACCGCTAAAAAAAACATAGGCAACGAACAATTCAACTTGCTCCCTAATGGCATCATCGCTCTCAAGGGAGGTGAACTCAATGCCGAAATGGCATCGATGAGAAACATTTGTACTACATGGGACTTGAAGGACTATTTCAGCGAAGAGTTCTTTGAAACAAAGAAAGTAGTCCACGTCACCGTAAATAACAAGTAGGAATGATTACCGTAAAACAATTTATCGTAAATCCCGTACAAGAAAATTGCTACGTCATTTCCGATTCCACAAACGACGCAGTAATCATCGATTGCGGATGTTTCGACATAAACGAGTGGAACAAAATCAAAGGTTACATACACAGCAACCAACTCAAAGTCGTGGCCATACTGAACACGCATTTACATTTCGACCACGTTTTAGGCAATCGCTTTCCTTTTGAAGAGTTTGGAATCACGGCGCAAGCGCATCATGGAGACCTGCAATTATACCAAAATATGGTAGGACAATTAAGGTTGTTTTTTGGTAATGTCTTTGACGGGATTGCGATGCCTCCTATCAATACAAAACTTAAAGACAACGACTTAATAGCGTTTGGCAATCATAAACTCCAGGTAATTGAAACGCCAGGACATTCGCAAGGAGGACTATGCTTTTATTGCAAAGAGGAGAACATGCTCTGGTCGGGCGACACATTATTCGAAGGAAGTATCGGCAGAACAGACCTCGAAGGGGGCAACTACTCCACTTTAATTCATTCTATAACAAACAAACTATTGACATTGTCCGAAAACACAAGAGTCTACCCTGGACACGGTCCATATACGACTATTGCTGACGAAAAGAAATATAATCCATACTTGTAAGAGCGAACAATCTCATGAGACTCCTCATCACGATAATTTCAATTGCAATCCCGATATTTACATACGCACAAGATACAATTAGATTGGCGTTCACAGGCGACATTATGATGGGAACAACTTTTCCCGACAGTTCATATCTTATGCCTGACGGAGGGATAAAACTTTTTAGCGCTGTCACTCCCATCATAAAAACAGTAGATTGCGCCTTTGGAAATCTTGAAGGAGTTCTTCTTGACAAAGATATCTCCTCACCTAAATATAGCGTCCTAAAAGACAGCAGCGAACTCAAAAACCTATACGCATTTCGCACACCAGAATCTTACGTCCAAAATTTGGTTAATGCTGGATTTGACGCAATGTCTTTAGCAAACAACCACGCAAACGACTTTGGCATAGAGGGAAAACTCTCAACCATGAAAACGCTCAAAAAAGCAGGGATACATTATGCTGGGCAAAAAGACTATTGCGAGAAAACAACTTTCACCATCGGAAATACAAAATACGGGTTCTGCGCATTTGGCCATAGCAACAACACGCCTAACATAAACAATTTAAAAGAAACGCGAAGCATCATATCTTCCCTCAAAGAACAATGTGACATAATTATTGTTTCGTTTCATGGAGGAGGTGAAGGCGCAAAATATTCGCACGTTCCAGATACTACAGAAATATACCTTGGCGAAAAACGCGGAAATGTCAAAGAATTTGCACACACATGTATTGACGCAGGGGCAGATATAGTGTATGGTCATGGACCACACGTTCCTCGCGCCATAGAACTTTACAAAGGACATCTCATAGCATATAGCTTGGGCAACTTCTGTACACCGTACAGAGTTTATCTCTTAGGAAAATCAGGACATGCACCAATATTAGAAGTCAATATTGACAAAGAGTCTGGAAAATTCATCAAAGGAAAGATTCATTCTTATATCCAGCAACGAGGCACTGGACCCAAAATCGATAAGAGCAACATTGTTGCAAAAAACATCAAAAAACTCACCTTATCGGATTTTCCAGATACGGCTTTAACTATAAGCGACACTGGAGTTATCAACAAAAAGCAATAAACAGCCAAAATCATTGCTGAGTAAAATAAAAACATGTAATTTTGTCATGTTTTATTGCACGAATTTAGCGATCAGACCAACAAGAACAACATGGATAAGGACATTTTGCAAAAAATAAAGCTAAGATACGGAGTTGTCGGAAACTCGCCTGCCCTAAACAGAGCACTCTATATAGCCATACAAGTGGCGCCAATAGACCTGTCCGTATTTATTGTTGGCGAAAGCGGAGTCGGCAAAGAAGTTATCCCTAAAATAATACATGACAATTCCGCCCGCAAACACAACAAGTTTTTTGCAATAAATTGCGGAAGCATCCCTGAAGGCACTATCGATAGCGAACTGTTCGGACACGAAAAAGGTGCTTTTACTGGAGCTATCGGAGAACGTGAAGGATATTTCGGTGCCGCCAACAACGGAACACTCTTCCTTGACGAAGTGGGCGAACTTCCGTTAGCAACACAAGCAAGACTATTAAGAGTCCTTGAAACAGGTGAATACATCCGCGTAGGTTCAAACGAAGTAAGAAAAACCAACGTCAGAATAGTTGCCGCAACAAATGTCAACATGACAAAGGCTATCAGCGAAGGACGTTTCAGAGAAGATCTCTATTACCGCTTAAACACCATACCTATCAGCATGCCACCACTTAGAGAAAGAGGTGATGACATAGAATTATTATTCAGAAAATTTGCCGCCGACATATCCGATAAATACGGAATGCCACCAATCCGGCTCACTGATAGCGCAAAACAATTATTGACAAGATACGCATGGCCAGGCAATATCCGCCAGCTAAAAAATCTAACAGAACAGATTTCGGTAATTAATAGTGAAAGGGAAATCACACGAGAAATCCTGTCAAACTACATAACCGACGATTTGATCGGAGGCAGCGAATTAGTGCCATTAAGCAAAGCATCGGGCAAGTACCACAACTATTCTTCCCTATATGAGCAGGAGCGCGACCAATTGTTCCATTCAATTTTGAAACTGAGCAATGAAGTTAGCGAAATGAAGGAATTCATCAAAAAGCACCTGAACGGACAGGTCGCTAACAATACGCCATTAATGCAAAACTCCGACCTGATGTCTTTTGAAGCAGGAAACACTAAATTCATTTCAAATCAAGAGGGGCAAATAATAGCAAGGTCATCTGATGTCAGCAAACAGGAGCAAAGCGAAGCAACCGACTTCATCGAAGTTAACCCTATAGATGACCAACCTGTCTCAATGAGAGAACTTGAAAAGACTAGTATCAAGAGCGCTCTTGAACGCAACAAAGGGAAAAGACGTAAAACCGCTCAAGAATTAGGCATAAGCGAACGAACACTCTACCGAAAAATAAAAGAATATGACCTATAAGAAAACCACTATACTACTTTCGCTACTCATGCTACTAACAGCATGCAGCGTAACATACAAATTCAACGGTTCGTCAATCAACTATGAAAAGGTAAAGAGCATAAGCATCGACAAATTCCCAATCCGCTCCGCATATGTTTGGAGTCCGATGGAGTCAATGTTCTACAACGCCATTACTGACGAATACGCTCAAAAAACTAAATTGGAAGTTCTCAAAAGGAATGGAGATCTTCAACTAAGCGGAGAAATCGTTGAATATTCTCAGACCAACAAGGCCATAGCAGCTGACGGATTTGCGGCACAAACTCAATTAAAGATATCTGTCAACGTACGTTTTACAAATAACTCTAACCACAACGAAGACTTTGAACGAAGATTCTCAGCCACGGCAGAATACGATTCTTCACAACAACTTAACGCCGTACAAGAAGAACTCGTACAGGAAATGATTGACGACATTGTTGACCAAATATTCAATGCAACAGTTGCCAACTGGTAATCAATGTTAAGTGTTGAGTTTGGATTTCTTAACGCCCAAACCCTAAACATTATTATGATTGACATAGTATCACTAATTAACGACAGGTCTAAATTAAACGAAGACACACTCATTGCTCTGCAAGAAATTGTAGAGAAATACCCTTTTTACCAGACGGCAAGAATACTATACATCGCAAACTTGTTTGAATTGCACGACAAACGATTCGGTGAGGAATTACGAAAAGCATCCGTATTGGTGCAAGACCGCACGCCGCTATTCCTACTAACTGAAGGAATGCATTACACCATTGAGCATATCGAACAAATTGCAAAAAGCATTGAAACCGAAAATGACAACAACCGTACAATCTCGCTAATAGACACCTTTCTCTCACAAAGCAAGGACCATAATGACAGTCAATCGGACGCACCACGCTCTACCCCATCATTGGCCGACCTCACAACAGACTACGCAGCTTTCCTTGCACAAAAAGATGATGACACGTCTACAACCGACATACCACAACTCAAAGGTGGCGACCTTATAGACACATTTATAAAAGAAACGCAAGGAAAACAGAGAATAGACATACCAGATCTTGACCACGAAACTGAAAACGGATATATCTTGCCTGATTCCAACAACGAAGACGAGGAGATACTTACGGAATCAATGGTAAACATTTACATCAAGCAAGGCAGATACGCCCAAGCCCTTGAAATATTAAGAAAGATATGTTTGAATAATCCAAAAAAAAGTGCTTACTTTGCAAATCAAATGAAATTACTTCAAATCATCATTCAGGAGAATGAAGTATAAACAATTAATAGAAATTATAAAATCATAAAATAAAATGTACACATTATCAGTAGCACTTGTAATTTTGGCATCAGTATTGATGTGCGGAATCGTATTGATTCAAGAGTCTAAAGGCGGAGGTTTGGCTTCAAGTTTCTCATCATCAAACCAAATCATGGGAGTAAAGAAAACTACAGACTTCCTCGAGAAAGCAACATGGACATTGGCAATAGCAATGGTTATTCTCAGCATCGTTTCTGCAGGTTTCGTAGAAAAAACATCTGCAACAAACGAACTCATAGAACTTAACACACCTGTTCAGAATGCAACAGAAATGCCTGCAGCCGAAACAACAGAACAAGTTGAGATTCCAGCTCCAACAGCAGAGGAAACTGCCGAATAATCATCTTTACAAAATAAACAACCGCATCCACTCACTACCGAGTCGATGCGGTTTTCTTTTTTCTGGCATCAAGCATTAACACGCTCAATGCACAAACTCTACATTACTCAAACTGGGTCGTAGGTAACACATCATCATTAGGCATATCCTCAGCATCCTTCAATAGGCCACCCTGCTCATTGTAATACAAGTTGCGATCTCTAAGTCCCTCTTTTTCAACCTCTATCAAATAGAATGTCATATCCTCACGCTCGTACTTGTCAATGTCATCAACCACCCATGTAGCATAGTCACTGCCGAGAAAAGCCTCTTTGACCGTAGTTGGTAACTTGTTAACATCTACACCCAAATCCATTTCCGTCATCTTCCAAACGGCATCTGTACTGAACCAAGCATCAAACTCTACACCATTCTCCCAGAACTCAGCCACATAATAACCAGCCTTAGCCCCCCATTCTACATGTGCCGCATTAGGATACTTGTCCCTCAAAGCACGCTGAACATCCTCCGAAACATTAATGCCGTCGTTGTCGTCGTCATCACTGTCACAACTAACAAATGCGAATGGGCTAATAGCCATCAAGAATAAAAAGAACCATTTTGTTTTCATAATCTTAAAGTTTTTAAAGTTTATACTATTTGTTCTATTCTCTGATGCAAAATTACGCCCCGAATCTGAAAAGATTCTGAAAAAAGACTGTCTATATTATTTTTTTGCATCAATCATTAAAACACAGAAAAACGAACTTAGTTCATTACCAACAAACGCGAACTACTTAAACCTACCCTAAAAACGATATTAACTCCAACGTTTAAACAACAAATATATTTCTTTGTTGTATCTTTGTGTAGTAAATACGAATAATACACTATGCTGAAACAAATCATAACACCTGCTGAGACTGAAAACATAAAAAAAATATTCTCAGGATGCAAGAATGTAGTCATATGTACTCACACATCACCCGACGGTGATGCCATAGGGTCATCATTAGGATTATACCACTACCTCAAATCATTAGGAAAGAATCCTACGGTTATTGTGCCAAATTACTTTCCCGATTTCCTCCGTTGGATGGAAGGAGCAGACAAAATCATACAATACGACCGCAACCGTGCATTATCCAAAAACATCATCAACATGGCAGACCTCATCTGTTGCCTTGACTTCAACGCCATGGACAGAATAGATGACCTTGCCACTCCCATCCGCTATTCAAATGCAAAGAAGGTGATGATTGACCATCACTTGAACCCCGAAAAGTTTTGCGACATCACCATTTCACATCCGGAAGCAAGTTCTACGTGCGAATTACTTTTCCGCATACTTACATCGATCGGAGGAACAGAACGCATTAAGCGTGCAGGAGCAGAATGCCTCTATGCCGGAATGTGCACCGACACAGGTGGTTTCACCTATAACAGCAACGACCCTGACATCTTCGTCATCATCAGTGAACTGATGCGCAAAGGCATTGACAAAGACCTCATATATCGTAAGATTTACAACAACTACACGGAAAGCCGTTATCGCCTCATGGGACATATCCTGAAAGAAAAACTTCAAGTATTCCCCGAAACACACTCGTCACTATTCGCTATTACCAAAGAAGAACTCAGCGAATATCACTACCTGAAAGGCGATGCAGAAGGTATAGTCAACATGCCGCTATGCATCAAGGGACAAAAACTCTCAATCTCACTCCGTGAAGACACAGAAAAACCGCTCATTTGGGTATCACTCCGTAGTGTCGACGACTTCCCAGCCAACAAAATGGCAGCAGATTTCTTCAATGGCGGCGGTCACCTCAATGCCGCAGGAGGCAAACTCAGTTGTACAATGGAAGAAGCCATCGAAGTGGCTAAACGCGCAATCGAGGCATACAAAGAAAAGTTGCAAGAATAAGCACACCACACTAATACAAATCAGTCCGCATAGTTTGCTCTATTTCCAATAATTAAGGAATCACTACGGCCGTAGGAGGAAATCTCCACCGCGGTCGTATCATATCTCCACCGCGGTCGCATCATAACGCCACCGCGGTGGCGTCGCATCACGACCTCGGTCGCTTTTAACCACGACCGCCCTCGCAAAAAAGCACGGTCCAGTACTTTTCTCAAACACCATTACAGCACCTAAAACATCATGATTCTCACTCAAATATCAACGTTACACTTATAAATACAAATAGAAAATAAAGCCCCAACCCTTTAACGGATTGAGGCTTGCTGATATATATTAAAATCGTTTTTAATTACTCCCACTCGATTGTAGCGCATGGCTTTGGTGACATATCGTAGCATACGCGATTGACGCCAGGAACTTCCTTGAGGATACGGTCAGTTATCTTCAGGAGAATTGGCCACTCAATCTGCTCGATGCTTGCTGTCATCGCATCAATAGTGTTGACCGCGCGGATAATTACCGGCCAGTCATAGCTACGTGCGTTATCCTTAACACCAACAGACTTGAAGTCTGGAACAATAGTGAAGTACTGCCAAACCTTCTTGTCAAGTCCTGCCTTTGCAAATTCTTCACGAAGGATTGCATCGCTCTCACGAAGTGCCTCAAGGCGATCACGAGTAATCGCGCCTAGACAACGTACTCCGAGTCCTGGTCCAGGGAACGGCTGACGATAAACCATCTCGTATGGCAAACCAAGTTCAACACCGCAAGCACGAACCTCATCCTTGAAGAGTTGCTTCAAAGGTTCAACGAGTTCGAACTGAAGATCTTCAGGAAGTCCGCCTACGTTGTGGTGGCTCTTCACGCACTTAGCAGTCTTAGTTCCGCTCTCCACAATGTCTGGATATATAGTGCCCTGTCCAAGGAAATCTATACCACCGGCAAGCTTGCGTGCCTCTTCCTCAAATACACGAATGAACTCTCCACCTATAATCTTACGCTTTTGTTCTGGATCAGCCACACCTTCGAGAAGTCCAAGGAAACGATCTGTAGCATCCACGTAAACGAGATTTGCACTAAGCTGGTTGCGGAATACTTCAACTACATTTTCCGACTCGCCCTTACGCATAAGTCCGTGATTTACGTGAACACATACGAGGTTATCACCTATAGCCTTGAGCAAGAGTGCTGCAACAACAGAACTGTCAACTCCTCCTGAAAGAGCCAGAAGAACCTTCTTGTCACCCACCTGACGACGGACTAACTCTATCTGGTCAGCAACGAAATTCTTCATATTCCAGTTAGCCTCAGCCTTACATGTGTCGAAAACAAAAGACTTAACGGCATTCTTGATTGCCTCCTCATTGTTTTCAAACTGAGGCAATTTAACATCGCACAAAGCCTTAGAGTGACCAGCAGAGATCACAGGGAATCCTGCTTCATATATTTCAGGGAGAACATCTATTTCAACTCCGTCGATAACATTGTTCGGACCGCCATTGATTATAACACCTTTTACATTAGGCAACGCCTTCAACTCGTCCGCAGTTATGTCATGCGGATAGATTTCACTGTAAACGCCCAAGGCGCGAATAGCTCTGGCAACAACGGTATTTTCATGGCTGCCTAAGTCCAAAATAACAATCATGTCCTGTTTCATACTTACTATATTTAATGACGTGCAAATTTAGTTATTTTTGATTTCTTCGTGCAAAAAAAAAGTCATTAATCAAACATTTAATATCAAAAAAGTTCATATCGACTATTTTTAATAGTTAACAAGGATATTTTTTGTAAATTTGCAAACACTTAATAATAAAAAGCAACTCATATCTATTTCCCAAATGGAAGAATTTATTGTAAACCTCACGGGGGGAGCATTGGACAACTTGAATTATTTTTGGATTATTGTCTTCATGACCATCGAAAGTTCCTTTATACCATTCCCATCTGAGGTCGTAATGATACCTGCCGCATATATGGCTGCAGCAGAAGGAGAGATGAACGTAGGGATGATTATCACATGTGGAACTATCGGAGCATTGTTAGGCGCCTTAGTAAATTATGCTTTAGCCTACTATCTGGGGCGTCCTATCGTATATCGGTTTGCTAATAGCAGATTCGGTCACATTTGTCTCATTGACCAGGAGAAGGTTGAAAAAGCTGAAGCATTTTTTTATAAGCACGGAGTTATTTCAACACTCATAGGACGTCTCATTCCAGCCATTCGCCAACTCATATCCATCCCTGCAGGCTTGTCTAAAATGAACATCTGGAAATTCATGATCTACACATGCTTGGGTGCAGGTATTTGGAATGCGGTATTAGTAGGAATAGGACTTGTCTTCCATTCGCAAATTGGCAAGGAGGAACTGATTGCTAAAATATCTCACTACAGCCATATCATTGGATATACAGCCATCGCATTGATAATTGCAATAATAGCATTCCTCATATATCAAGGAACGAAGAAAAGCAAATGAGCAGTTTTATAAGGATTAAAACTTTATACAATTATATATATGTTTGAAAATTTAAGTGAAAGACTCGAACGGTCATTCAAAATATTAAAAGGTGAAGGCAAAATCACCGAAATCAATGTCGCAGAAACCCTTAAAGACGTACGTAAAGCTTTGCTTGAAGCCGACGTAAACTACAAGGTTGCTAAGACTTTTACCGACACAGTTAAGCAGAAGGCCCTCGGACAAAACGTGCTTACCGCAGTAAAACCAAGCCAGTTGATGGTGAAGATAGTCCACGACGAACTCACACATCTGATGGGTGGAGAGGCACAGGAACTGGTTCTCAAGGGACATCCTGCAATCGTACTGATGTCTGGTCTTCAAGGTTCTGGTAAGACTACATTCTCAGGAAAGCTCGCCCTACTCCAAAAGACAAAGAAAAACAAAAAACCGTTACTGATCGCCTGCGACGTGTACCGTCCTGCCGCAATAGAACAGTTGAAAGTTGTCGGCGAAAGCATCGGTGTACCAGTATATAGCGAACCCGATTCAAAGAACCCTGTAGAAATCGCCCTTCACGGTATACACGAAGCAAAGGCAAAAGGTTACGATCTGGTGATTGTCGACACCGCAGGTCGCCTTGCCGTTGACGAGCAGATGATGCAGGAAATCCAAAACATCAAGGAAGCTATCAATCCTGACGAAGTCCTCTTTGTCGTAGACTCAATGACAGGACAAGATGCCGTCAATACTGCTAAAGAATTCAATGAGAGATTGGACTTCGACGGAGTTGTGCTCACTAAATTAGATGGTGACACCCGAGGTGGTGCTGCATTGTCAATCCGCACGGTTGTCAACAAACCTATCAAATTTGTCGGAACAGGCGAAAAGATGGAAGCTCTCGACGTATTCCATCCAGAGAGAATGGCAGACCGCATCCTCGGAATGGGTGATATCGTATCATTCGTAGAGCGCGCACAACAACAATTTGACGAAGAAGAGGCAAAAAAACTTCAAAAGAAAATTGCTAAAAATAAGTTCGACTATAATGACTTCCTCGGACAAATTCAGCAAATCAAGAAAATGGGCAACATCAAGGAACTTGCTAGTATGATTCCAGGTGTAGGCAAACAGATTAAAGACTTAGACATCGACGACAACGCATTCAAGAGCGTTGAAGCAATGATAAGTTCAATGACTCCATACGAACGCGAACATCCTGAATGCATTAACATGAGCCGCAAAATGCGAATTGCAAAAGGTAGCGGTAACACAATAGACGAAGTAAACCGAGTGACTAAGCAATTCGAACAGATGAGAAAAATGATGAAAATGATGAGCGGCAACAAGATGGCTGCCATGATGGGAAAAATGGGCAAAATGCCAGGAATGCCAGGAATGCCAAAATTCTAGAAATTCTCTTTTATATAATTCTATTTATTCAATAAGATGTTAATTGACGGTAAAGCAACAGCAGCAATCATAAAACAAGAGATTGCAAAAGAAGTTGAAGAAATTGTAAACAACGGAGGCAAGCGTCCACACCTTGCAGCAATCCTTGTAGGGCATGACGGAGGAAGCGAAACATACGTCAAGAACAAAGTTTTAGCCTGCGAAGCATGCGGATTCAAGTCGACACTCATTAGATATGAAGACGACATCACTGAAGACGAACTCCTTGCTAAAGTTGACGAATTAAACAACGATGCCGACGTAGACGGTTTCATAGTCCAACTACCTCTGCCAAAACACATTTCTGAACAAAAGGTTATAGAAGCCATTGATTACCGTAAAGATGTCGACGGATTTCACCCTATCAACGTAGGGCGCATGTCTATAGGACTCCCATGCTACGTATCTGCTACTCCAAACGGAATCCTCGAACTCCTCAAGAGATACAACATTGAAACAAGCGGAAAGAAGTGTGTAGTATTGGGCAGAAGCAACATCGTTGGCAAACCCATGGCTCAACTCATGATGCAAAAGACCTATCCTGGCGACTCCACCGTAACCGTGTGCCATAGCCACACACCAAACGTCAAGGAAGAATGCCTTAAAGCAGACATAATCATCGCAGCCATTGGTATACCGAACTTCGTCACATCCGACATGGTTAAAGAAGGCGCCGTTGTAATTGATGTCGGAACAACAAGAGTGCCCGATCCATCACGCAAAACAGGTTTCCGTCTCAACGGTGATGTCGATTTTGCAAACGTGGAGAAAAAATGTTCATATATAACCCCTGTCCCAGGAGGCGTAGGTCCAATGACAATCTGTTCATTGATGAAGAACACGCTTGCCGCTGGTAAAAAAGAATACTACAAGTAAAAAGTATGTAAAATCATACTTAAACGACATGTTCCAAAAACCAAATAGTGCGAAATACGCAAAAAAACACTTATAGAATTTGCCAGATTGAAAAAAAAGCGTAACTTTGCACTCGCTTTCGGAAACGAACGCATAAATGGTGGTTGTAGTTCAGTTGGTTAGAGCGTCAGATTGTGGTTCTGAATGTCGTGGGTTCGAGTCCCACCATCCACCCCAGACTTCCTCAATTGAGGAAGTCTTTTTGGTTTTATACGACTTTGGGGTTACAGCAAAAGTCTATCACCAAACAAATGTAATAAAAGATTCCCTTTCTTCCAGATTTTAGTTATTTTTGCAATCATATAAACAACTAAAATCAAAATAACAGGTATATGATAATCATTGGCATAGCAGGAGGAACTGGTTCAGGAAAAACCACGGTAGTAAAAAAGATTGTTGAGAGCCTGCCATCAGGGAGTGTAGTTGTAGTTCCACAAGATTCATACTACAACGACCAGTCCGACTTACCTTTAGAAATTCGCAAACAGACCAACTTTGACCATCCCGACGCTTTTGATTGGCCTTTGTTAGAAACACAAATCGAAGAGCTTAGAGCAGGCAAAAGCATCAAACAACCAACTTATTCTTACATAACCTGCACACGTCTTAAAGAAACCATAAACATCGAACCGAAGGACGTTATAATTATAGAAGGCATCATGGCTCTTTACAACAAAGGACTTCGCGACCTTATGGACTTGAAGATTTATGTTGACGCCGAAGCAGACGAACGCTTACTGAGAGTCATAACCAGAGATATTGCAGAACGAGGACATCCGCTTGAAATGCTCATCGGCAAGTATCGCAATGTACTTAAACCGATGCACGATGAGTTCATAGAACCAACTAAGAAGTATGCAGACATCATCATTCCTAACGGCGGGAATAACACCAAAGCAATCATGATGTTAAAGAAATACATCATTGCCGCGCTAAAAAATAAAAATGATTAAAACTTAAGAGTACACAGACTACCACAATGAAAATAATTTATTTCCACGGATTCGGTTCATCTGGTGCCAGCGGAACCGTAGAAACACTCAGAAGAGTTTTGCCTGAACACACAATAATTGCTCCTGACATACCTGTCGACCCAGCAGATGCCCTCCCCTATTTAAAAGAACTTTGCGAAAAAGAACAGCCTGATTTAGTCATTGGAACAAGCATGGGAGGCATGTACGCACAACAAATGCGAGGGTTCAAGCGCATCTGCATCAATCCGGCATTCAACATGTCAACAATGAGTAAGGGATTAAAAACTGGCACTCATAAATTTTTTAATGGCAGAAAAGACCACCAGAAAGAATTTACCATAACCAAAGAAATAATACAACACTTTAACCAGATGGAGCGCCAGCAGTTCAAGGGAATCACGGAATTTGACATAGAAAACTGCTATGGACTTTTCGGCATCCACGACACTCAAGTAAACACTTACGACACTTTTAAAAAGCATTACACCAAAGCATCAAGATTCGACGGAGAACACCGACTTAACGACAAGGTCATAAACAAAGTGCTCCTTCCGCTGATTAAAGAAATCTTACACGTATAGCCAACATCAATAGTATCGCGCTACATTCTTTATTAATAATTAATAACTATAAACTGAAAACGATGGTTGTTCACAAGAACTCCCATCGTTTCAACTTATTGTTAGGCACCCAACCGCATCAATGCATTCTTACCTTACCGACCTTATCTAATACATTTTTATTCATTGTTGCAATGCGTCGCTGAGTCTGTTTGGTAGACAATAACATCTGTTCAGACCTAATTCTCAAGTTCGACACCTGTTCTTCTATCATCGACTGTATGTTATCCCCGAATTCACGCACTCCTTCGTTTTGGGGACAAATACATTTAAGGCCTCCTTTTATAATTTCCACAACCACCCTGGAATCCGCTTTCGATGGTTCGCCATCGCTATGCATTGCACCTGGCTTCTTTCTATTTATAACAAGTTTCTCGCATCTGAAAGTCTTGATACGCACATTCTTGTCTATATTTCCGTTAAATAGTTGTACTGCAATTATAGGAGCATCAATAAAATTAAACGGCTCAATAATAGTCACATCCATGACACCATCACGAACAGACGCCTGAGGCGCTATATATGCGTTATTACCATACTGGGAAGCATTGGCACACGATATCAGAAAAGCCTTATAGGTAGCACTGCGCACATCACCACCATTATAAATTTCAAGTTCATATTCGCGCGGAGAATACTTCAGACTTTTAATCACATTCTCCACATAAGTTATAGGACCACGTCTACCAGCTTCAGCAAATTTCATTGAAACATGGGCATCAAACCCCACGCCACAGATACAAAAGAATGGTCTGTCATTAACTATACCATAATCTATGTCAGACACATTACCCTCATCAATAAGTTCAACAGCACGTATGGGATCAATCGGTATATGAAGATGTCTTGCCAAACCATTGCCTGAACCGCAAGGTATTATAGCTAACGCTGTATTTGTATGCAACAAAGCCCTAGCTGTCTCATTAACAGTACCGTCTCCCCCTACAGCACAAACAATATCCACTCCATCAGACACAGCCTTCTCCGCTAATTGAGTAGCATGCCCTGCATGGGCTGTCTTCACTATCTCAAAGTCAAATTTTGCCGTATCTATCGCACGCTCAATCTGTGACAATATAACAGATTTCTGCTGAGCTCCTGATATGGGGTTAACTATAAATACTATTTTCTTTTTCATAAAAACAAATTCAGGTCAATAGTTACGAAAGATAGTTCCTTTAAAAGAACTGGAAGAATCCACATTATGCCTACTATTCGCAATTATATGCAAAATTAATGAATTTAAAGATAAAACCGCTCTCACAGCAAATAGTTTTACCAATACAAAGGTTTTTTTATTAAAAAGATATGCCAAGTAGCATTTTTTGCTTAACTTTGCACACTGGAATTAAAGATGAGTAATAGTTTTATTGCTATTAATAAACATAATAATATAACCAATTGATAGTGTAAAAGTCTGTCTCACAAAGACTTCAAGACAAAAACACAAATTTATTATGGGTCTACTACAAGAAAAATTGAGTAAGTTTAGAGAGCCACAGAAATATATGGACATGGGCATCTACCCTTACTTCAGAGAAATTGATAGCCATCAGGATACGGAAGTAACCATGAGCGGAAAGAAAGTCCTAATGTTTGGTTCTAACTCTTATATGGGACTTACCTACGACAAACGAATTATCGATGCAGCTATCAACGCCACTAAAAAATACGGAACAGGTTGTGCTGGTTCACGTTTTCTCAACGGTACATTAGATTTGCATGTTCAATTAGAAAATGAATTGGCAGAATTTGTCGGAAAAGAAGAAGCATTAGTTTATTCAACAGGATTCACCGTTAATGCAGGTGTTGTTTCGTGTCTCACAGGACGCAACGACTACATTCTCGGAGACGACAGAGACCACGCATCCATTGTTGACGGTCGCAGATTGTCTTATTCCACATATCTGCACTACAAGCACAACGACATGAACGACCTCGAAAGAGAACTAAAGCGTTGTCGCCCAGAAGCCATAAAACTCATTGTCACAGACGGAGTATTTTCGATGGAAGGCGATTTGGCCAAACTCCCAGAGATTGTAGAGTTAAAAAAGAAATACAACGCCAACTTGATGGTTGACGAAGCCCACGGTCTCGGTGTTTTCGGACGCAACGGACGCGGTTCATGCGACCATTTCGGAGTTACAGAGGATGTAGACCTCATTATGGGTACATTCAGTAAATCTTTGGCATCTATCGGCGGATTTATCGCTGCCGACAAAGATACAATCAACTACCTCCGCCACACATCAAGAACTTACATATTCAGTGCAAGTAACACACCTGCCGCAACAGCAGCCGCAATGGAAGCGCTCCACATTCTGAAAGCAGAACCTGAACGTCAGGAAAACTTGTGGAAAATCACAAACTACGCATTGAAGCAGTTCAAAGAAGCAGGATTCGAGATTGGCGACACAGAAAGCCCTATCATTCCGCTCTATGTTCGCGATGCAGCAAAAACTTTCCAAGTGACAAAACTGGCCTTCGACAAGGGAGTATTTATCAACCCAGTTATACCACCTGCATGTGCACCACAAGACACACTCGTCAGAGTAGCGCTCATGGCAACACACACAAAGGAACAGGTTGACAGATGCGTCTCTATCCTCCTCGAAAGTTTCAAGGAAGTCGGCGTTCTATAATAAAAAATCATAATAAAACATAAAAGCCTGAATCATTGCACCTTCTTGCAAGGCAATGGTTCAGGTTTTGTTTGATAATTCATCCAAAAAATGTAATTTTGCAACTTACATGAGCAGAATATTGGCTATAGACTATGGAGCAAAACGCACAGGGATTGCAGCAACCGACCCAATGCAGATAATCGCCAACGGACTGGAAACCGTTGCGACCAGCACCTTGTTCGACTTCATCCAAAATTACCTCAACAAGGAAGACGTTTCTGAAATCGTAGTCGGATACCCCAAACAGACAAACGGTGAAGACTCCGAAAATCTAAAACGCATAACGCCTTTCGTCAATCGTCTGCGCAAACTCTATCCGAACATCAATATCATTTATTACGACGAGCGCTTCACATCCGTACTTGCCCATAAGACAATTCTTGAAAGCGGCATAGGAAAGATGAACAGACGCAACAAGGAACTGGTTGATAAAATCAGCGCCACAATCATACTCCAAGATTATATGGAGGCTAAAAGAATGAGAAATATCTAAAACAAACAACATCCACTAACACAACGACTAAATATCAATCACCATGATACTTCCAATGTACATCTTAGGGCAACCGGTACTTCGCAAAAAGGCAGAAGACATAACACCTGATTACCCAAATCTCAAAGAGTTGATAAGCAACATGTTTGAAACCATGCAGAGAGCTGAAGGCGTAGGACTTGCAGCCCCACAAATAGGACTGCCTATCAGAGTTGTTGTCATCGACTTGGATGTCATCAGCGAAGAATATCCCGAATACAAAGGCTACCTCCGCGCTTTCATCAACCCGCACATTATTGAGGTGAGCGAAGAAACATGCCAGATGGAAGAAGGATGCCTAAGCGTACCAGGAATACACGAATCAGTAAAACGTCCATCTAAGATACACGTAAAATACCTCGACGAAGACATGAACGAGCACGACGAATGGGTTGACGGATTCTTGGCAAGAGCCATGCAGCACGAATTCGACCATTTGGAAGGAAAACTCTTCATCGACCACCTTTCAGGCTTCCGCAAGCAAATACTTAAGTCAAAACTTATAGCACTGACAAAAGGCAAATTCAACTGCTCCTACAAAACAAAGCCCAACAGATAAAGCCACCAAACGAGGCTAAGAAACAAACCAACCAAAAACAAGTCGTCATTGCACTATCCCAAAGCATTTATCCGCCTATTAGCAATAAGCACACTCCTACTCCTGTTGCCATCAACCAAGGTCAGCGCACAAATCAACACCGACCGCATGATGACAATAGGAAAGAATGCCATGTACTTCGACGACTATGTTTTGGCCATACAGTACTTCAACCTCATCATCAACTCCAAGCCCTACCTGTACGAACCCTACTTCTATCGCGGCTTGGCTAAATTCTATCTTGAAGACTACATCGGAGCAGAAGCAGACTGCACCAAGTCAATCGACAAAGGACCGTTTTTCCCCAGCAGCTATCAAGTCAGAGGCTTGGCACGCCTCAACATGGGCAAATACGAACTCGCTACGGAAGACTACACAAAGTCCGCTTCCTTCGAACCGAACAACCGCTCCGTACTCCACAACCTCGCCATCTGCCACATCAAATTAGAGAATTGGCACGCCGCCGACTCCATAGCCGACGGCATGATAAAGAAATGGCCAAAGAATGCCGAAAACTACTGTCTCAAGGCAAACATCAAACTTGAGAATAAAGACTCTGTCACAGCCGAAGAACTCATTGACAAAGCACTACAGTTGGCATCCCACAACCTTCAGGCCATAAGCATCAAGTCTACCCTCCGTATGGCAAAAGAAGACTACAACGGAGCAGAACAATATCTGGACAAAGCCATTAACATCAAACCTCGATACGCAGGCTACTACATCAACCGTGGACTCTGTCGCTACCAGCAGAACAACTATAGAGGAGCCATGTCCGACTACAACACAGCCATCGAACTCGATTCCACAAACTTCATCGCACGCTACAACCGAGGCCTTCTGCGCGCCAATGTGGGTGAGAACAACCTCGCCATCAACGACTTCAACTACATCATCAGCATCGACCCCGATGACATAATGGCGATATTCAACCGTGCCACCCTACTTGACGAAACCGGCGACTACCGCGGAGCAATACGTGACTACACCACCGTCATCAACGAATATCCTAAATTCCTCCTTGGATACCAGAAACGTGCCGAAGCACGCCGTAAAATCGGAGACACAAAAGGAGCGCTCGCCGACGAAGAGCACGTGCTAAAGGAGCAGATAGCCTACCAATACGGCTATTCCACAAACACCAACCAACAGAAAAACAAGGCACGCAAAAAGTCAAAAGTAAACCTCGACGAATACAAAAGTCCGATCATCGAGGATGAAGAAAGCAACCAGCCGACCTACAAAAACGAGTACCGAGGCAAAGTGCAGAATATCAGAACCTCGCTTAAACCACAAGACATCTTCACACTCACATACTACGAAAACTCGAACAAAATACAAGTCTACAACACATACAACACCGAAATCAGCAACGCCAACAGCAGCAAGACCCTGCCACACAAGTTGTTGATGAACAACCATGCCATAAACCTCAACGACCAGAAATTCAGCGAACACATAAACCACATAGCATACCTTCAAAGCAAAACCGACCTAACACCCAACGAAGCATTCTCCATCGCACTTGAATACATGCTCGTCAACGAATTTGAGAAAGCAATGGAAATGTTCGACGCCAGCATCGCCGAAAACATATACCCATCCCTCTCCTACTTCGGCAAAGGCGTAGCACACTACAAACACGCTGAAGCATACGCATACATAGCATCGCCAGGCAACCAAAAAGACGCAACAACAAACAACAGCATCAAAGCATACCACTACCGCGAAGCAATCAAAAACTTCGAGAAAGCCATATCCCAGAACCCCGACTTCGCCGAAGCATACTACAACAAAGGCGCAACCGAAATGGCACTGTCCGACTACGGCACAGCCATAAAAGACTACGACACAGCCATCAAGCTCAACCCTGACTTCGCCGAAGCATACTACAACAAAGGCATCATCCTCATACAGCAAGGCAAAACCCCAGAAGCAATCACCAACCTCAGCCGGGCAGGTGAACTAGGACTGTACTCAGCCTATAGCATCATCAAAAAACACCAGAAGCAAAATCAATAGCACTCCACGACATGGAACGCACACAAGGAAAAGCAATCGGACACATCGCCTGCTTCATCGCATACGCCATATTCGGAATCAACATCATCGTATGCAAAGACCTCACCAGCAGCAACATCTTCACCCCGATAACACTGTTCTTCATCCGCTCACTCGGAGCAGCCCTGCTCTTCTGGTCCATATCCCTCTTCACCCCCAAAGAGCACGTCGAGAAAAAAGACCTGTTCAAAATACTCATGGCATCCGTGCTGGGATTCTTCATCACACAAATAACCTTCCTGATGGCAATCCCCGAAATCACCCCGATGGACTGCTCCATCGTAAGTTCGCTCTCCCCCATCTTCACCATGTTCATAGCCGCCTACACACTGAAGGAACCCATCACATGGCGCAAAGCCGGAGGAGTCTTTCTCAGTTTCCTCGGCATCATCTTCCTGATAACAAACAGCACACAACGAACAGGCACCGCCACACAGACCAACCTCACAGGCATCCTGCTCATGATAGCCAACGGACTAAGTTTCGCCCTTTACCTCGGAATATTCAAACCCCTCATACAGAAATATTCAGTCATCACCTTCACAAAGTGGATATTCCTCTTCGCCACCCTCCTCACCCTGCCCTGGGGAGCAACCGAATTGGCAACATTCAACACCCGTCAACTCACCCCCACATACCTCTCCGAACTCACCTTCCTCATCGTATGCGCCACATTCATCACCTACTTCCTCATTCCCGTAGGCCAGAAGCGCATCCGCCCCACACTCGTAAGCATGTACTCCTACCTGCAACCCATCATAGCAGTAGCCATAAGCATCTACATCGGCATGGATCAGCTGACCTGGCAAAAGACACTCGCAGCCCTAATGGTCTTCGCAGGAGTCATTATGGTCAACTATAGCCGAAGCGCAAAAAACCGACTAGCATAATGCTAAGAGTTGAAGATTTAGGATTTAAGGAGGAAGAGTTAAGGGGATAATATGTAGAGACCGCTACCGTTCCCATTTACAGTTTTTGCTCCCGTTTTAATCTGCAAGGACGCAATGCATTGGCACATTGTGACACCTCCCTAAGGCAATCACACTCTTAGTCTCTGTTCCCGCTCCCGTCATCGCTCCCGTTCCCGTTATCGTCCCCGTTCCCGTTATCGTTCCCGTTATCGTTATCTTTCCCGTTATCGTTCCCGTTATCGTTTCCATTCCCGTCATCGTTATCGTTCCCATTCCCGTTATCGTTCCCGCTCCCGCTATCGTTCCCATCATCGTTCCCGTTCCCGTTATTGTTCCCGTCCTGAGTCTCTGTTTCCCCTCAATTTTCTGGTAATCAGCCACATTCCCACGTAACCTACGTTCAAAAACAGTAAAACCTCGCTGAAAACTTAACACAACCCCGCTCTAAACTCATCACTTCCCCGCTAAAAACTATAAATAAAAGTAATATTTGTACAAATAATAGTTTTATTTATATAAATATTAGTTTTATTCTTACAAATATAAGTTTTATTTATACTTTTCTCCTCGGTGCTTTCAAATATCCAGCGAGGTCATTCCAAGTTTTTAGCGCGGTGATGGCAAGTATATAGCGAGGTCGTAAGAAAAAAGCGCCTAAATCGTACTGTCACAACGTTTCGTCACAATTTTTGTAGCTACGAATGTTGAACACACTCGTGACGAGAGTTCAAAGTGATAGTGGCTGGGGGTTCTCACGGAGTAACTAATAAGTTGCACAAATTGCTTGACACGAATCGCTAAACATTAATACTACTTTTTAACTTTTAATCATTACTTTTTAATTTAATTCCCCTATCTTTGCATTGTCCCTTCGCCGATAGTTCTTCTTCGGAAGAGCGGGTGGCTGGGGGACAGACATAATTTAAGGCGTTTACTACGCTTTGGTTTTGACATCCTGAAATCCTGGAAAAATTTCACGTATCCTGTCAAAAACAAGGCAGCGGTGGATGCCCCGTGGGTATGCTATATACAAACATGCCTCATTATGCCTGTTAGCCATTGGTGTATATTCATGCACCAATGGCAACTCTGGGGCGTATTGTGGTGTTATATACATATCGGCGTGGGGTTCGGCGTTGCTCGTTTCGACAGGATGGGCATTTCCAGGAGCCTCGGGATGTGAAGCGAGCGACAGTGCAGGACTTCACGTCTTTTTTATGCCTACACTCCTTAAATCTGATTATTTAATAGGCGGTAGTGAAGTCCTAAACCGCTTAAAACTTTGACGACAGTGAGTACAAAGTTTTTCAATAATGGACTTGGCAATACTCTTTTCGACAAATTGAAGGGTATTGCGTCGGAGATGACAACATTTGACCGCTTCTTGGCGGTTGTGGGTTTCTTTCGCTCATCGGGTTACTTCAAGTTGCGAAAGGAGCTGGGCGATATATCCGAGATTAAAATCTTAGTCGGCATCAATATCGATGATATTTTCCGTAAGCATAACAAGGCTCTTTTGATGCTTGCCGATGAGGATAAGGCTAAGGAAATATACCACAACGGTTTCAAAGAGGATATTGTAAATGCCCAATACTCTCCCGAAGTTGAAGAAGGAATCTTGCAGATGTGCGAAGACCTTGTTTCGGGACGCTTACAGATGCGTATTCATGCCACCAAGAACCTGCACGCAAAATTCTATCTCTGCTTGCCGCAAAATCATAGTGAGCACAGCGATGGTTGGGTTATAATGGGTTCTTCCAATATCTCCGATTCTGGTTTGGGCATCAAGCAACCGCCACAATACGAACTCAATGTGGCAATGAAAGACTATGACGATGTCAAATATTGCTCCGATGAGTTTTGGACATTGTGGAACGAGGCTATTCCATTGACAGCAGAAGACATTGAAGAGTACAAGAAGAAAACATACTTGGGCTATCAGCCAACACCATACGAGCTATACATCAAAGTGCTTATTGATACTTTTGGCGACCAGGTGGAAGATGATTTCTCCATTCAGTTGCCCGATGGTGTAAAGGATTTGAAATATCAGAAAGATGCCGTTATTCAAGGCTATCAGATGCTGATGCTGCATAACGGATTGTTCCTTGCCGATGTCGTTGGTTTGGGAAAGACAATGATTGCAACAATGATAGCCAAACGCTTTGTAGAGGCTAACGGTAAAAACACCAATATACTCGTGGTATATCCTCCCGCACTGGAAGACAACTGGCGAAACACATTCAAGTTGTTCGGCATCTACAAAAAGGCTCAGTTTGTCACCAATGGCAGTCTATCCAAAGTTCTTGAAGGTAAGGACAACTACAAGGATAAAGAGGAGTTCGACCTGATTATTGTCGATGAAGCACATGGATTCCGTAGTGACAGTTCTGGCAAATACGATGAATTGCAGAAGATATGTAAGTCGCCTTGTATGAATGTTGGCTTGTTGAAGAGCACGCAAAAAAAGGTTATGCTTCTTTCTGCTACACCACTCAATAACCGCCCTGATGATTTGCAGAATCAATTGCTTCTGTTCCAGAACAGCCAAACCTGTACAATTGAAGGTGTTCCTAATCTCAAGGCTTTCTTTTCGGGATATATCTTAGACTACAAGCGATTGATGCGTGAACGTGACCAACGTGATGTTACTGCCGAAGTGGATAAAATCTATGAGCAGATTCGCAGTAAGGTTATCGACAAGGTGACAGTTCGCCGTACACGCAACAATATTCTCAACGACCCCGATTATAGGGCGGACATCAAGTCGCAAGGCATCATATTCCCGAATATCTTGCCTCCGAATGAATTGGAGTATGTTATGGACTCCGATACAAGCAATCGTTTCTATGAGACCTTGAAACAACTGACAGATGGAAAATCGGAAGAAAATCCAAATGGAAAGGGATTGACCTATGCCCGTTATCGTGCTGTTGAGTTCCTGAAGCCGGAGTATCGCAGCAAGTATAAAAATGCGGTACATATCGGTCAGACATTGGCAGCAATCTATCGTGTCCATATGGTTAAGCGATTGGAAAGTAGTTTCTATGCTTTCAAGAAGTCACTTCGCACATTGCTCCGTATCACAACCGATATGATTAAGATGTTTGAGGAGGACAAAGTTATTATTGCTCCAGATTTGAAGGTCAAAGACCTGCAAGCAAAGAATATGGAGCTTGATGAGATTATCGAGTATGCCATTGCCAAGGGATATGCTGCCGAGGATATTCTCTTTTCGGCAGATGCTTTCAGTCCTGATTTTCTTGAAATGCTCCACCACGACCGTGAGATATTAGAGCAACTCAATGCGGATTGGGCAAAAGAGAGTGATGACCCTAAATTCGATAAGTTCAAAGAAAATCTGGATTATAATTTCTTTGACGTTGATATTAATCCGTCAGGGAAATTAGTGCTGTTTTCTGAAAGTGTGGACACTCTGAATTATCTGTATGAGAGATTGACAAAGGAAATAGGGCGCACCGATGTGTTGATGGTGACAGCTGCCAACCGCAATCGCTTGGGTCATACTATCAAGGAGAACTTCGATGCAAACTTTGACAGCGATTCTATGAAGTACAACATCATCATTACCTCTGATGTGTTGGCAGAAGGTGTGAACTTGCACCGTTCCAATGTCATAGTCAATTATGATTCACCTTGGAATGCCACCAGACTGATGCAGCGTATTGGTCGTGTAAACCGTATCGGTTCGGTTGCTCCCAACATCTACAACTATATGTTCTACCCATCGCAGCAGGGTGACAAGGAAATTCAGTTATACAAGAATGCCCTTGTCAAGTTGCAAGGTTTCCACTCGGCTTTTGGTGAAGATGCGCAAATCTACTCCAAAGAGGAGATAGTAAAGGAATTCCGAATGTTCGACAACAATGTAAAGGACAGCATTGACAAGAAGATTGCCCTATTGCGTGAAGTGCGTAAACTCTACAATAGCGACCGCAAGCTGTATCACAAAATCAAGGCTCTACCGATGAAGAGCCGAGTCATGCGTGATACGGGTAAGCATAGCGGGAAATCTGTCGTCTTCGTATCTTCCAATGTGAAGACAGAGTTCTATTTAGCAACATCATCAGGTGTAGAGGTTATTGATTTCCTTGAAGCTGTGAAATATCTTAGAGCAAAGCCTGAAGAACTGCCTGTGCCATTCATAAATGAGGAACAGCACTACAAGCACGTGAACAGTGCTTTGGAGCAATATGCGACCGAATATGTGGAGGCAGCAGACACATCGTCCATTAATCGTACCGACCTTGACAAGACTTCGCTTGAAGCCAACAAGTTCCTACGTACTATCAAGCAGATAACAACCGATAGCGAATTGAAATCGCAATGCGATATATTGATGGGATATATCAACGAGGGTATTTATGCCCAACTACCTCGCTACTTGAAAGCCTTGTCACGAGAGTATAAGAATGATCGTGTTAAGATGAAGAAGGACGAGTATATCCTGCAAAACAAAATTTCAAAATTGCTTGGCGAATATCAGACGATGAACAAGGATCAATGCCACGATGCCCAAGATATTTCCAATCCACAAATCATTATTTCAGAATCTTTCGTATAAAGACTTTAATGTCATCCTGACAGAACGAAGTGACAGAAGGATCTCAAAAACCGCGAACAGAGATGTTTCACTACGCTCAACATGACAGGACAAAATATAACATAAAACACAACTACTATGGCAACAACATATACATCCGATAGCTTGAGAAGCTTGTTTCAAACGTCATTCAATCTTGCAAAATGGTATTCGTTCTTGCAACATTTATTCAATGCGACAGAGTTGAAACGCACTCCCGAAAGAATAATTGAGAATACCTCTGATGATGGTTATTACTTGGGAAACATAGATACAATCGATAGTTACCGAATCGGTTTGTTCCAATATAACATTGTCAAAGGCTCTGTTGCCAATAAGCGTGTGGGGCTTCGTAATCTTGTGAGGTCATTCATCAATCCAACTTGGGGCGAGTTCGATGCGGCATTGGTGGTATTTGACAGCGGCGACCATTGGCGTTTATCATTCATTTGTGATATTAAGGGCGAATCTACATCGCCTAAGCGATACACCTATGTTTTCGGTAGTGATGATTTGCTATACCGAACACCTATCGAGCGTTTCAACTTTTTGAAGAAGAAAGGCGTTTCATTTGAGAATCTAAAAACAGCCTTCTCAGTTGAAGCACTCTCTGATGAGTTCTTCGATAAGTATCGTGAGCAATATGCCGACTTCATCCAATATATTACAGGAAAACGTTTTGTCAAGGTTGGTAGCAAATGGGAAGAAAAGGTACTTGGCAAACCTAATGCCGCATTGATGCAGGCATTTGACCATAACGAAAAGAAGATTCGTGACTATGTGAAGAAGATGATGGGACGAATCACATTCCTGCACTTCTTACAACGCAAAGGGTGGATGTGTGGAGACCTCAACTATATGCAGAATATGTTTGAGAACTCGCCATATAAGGATGATTATCTCGATTCTGTTCTTGAGCCCTTATTCTTTGGAATCCTGAATACCAAACCCGCAGAACGTACAGCATTATTTGCTAAGGAGAAATGGGATGTAGCTCTGCTTAATGAATGGAAAGATATCCCATATCTAAATGGAGGATTATTTGAAAAAGATAAGGAAGACGAACCCGAAAGCCGTTTCCCTGCCGATTACTTCAAACGCTTGTTCCAATTCTTCAGCGAATACAACTTTACCATTGACGAGAACGACCCTAATGATGCCGAGGTGGGTGTCGATCCCGAAATGCTTGGTAAAATCTTTGAGAACTTGCTCGAAGACAACAAGGACAAAGGTGCGTTCTATACTCCCAAAGAAATTGTACGCTATATGTGTCAGGAATCACTTATTGCCTACCTCGAAACCAATACAAGTGTAGCAAAAGATAAGATTCGCCAGTTCGTTCTTTCTCCCGAAGAAGGTGTTGCGGATATACCAGAGAATAAGAAACCTAAACTTCTCGCGGCACTTGAAGAGGTTAAAATTTGTGACCCAGCTATCGGTTCAGGAGCATTCCCTATGGGCTTGCTCAACGAGTTATTGCATTGTCGTGAGGTGTTGAGTGGAGAACATTATGACCGTGCAGAAATAAAGAAGAGTATTATCCAAAACAATATCTATGGTGTGGATATTGAAAAAGGTGCTGTTGATATTGCCCGTTTGCGTTTTTGGCTCTCTATTGTAGTTGATGAGGAAACACCATCGCCACTGCCAAACCTCGACTATAAGATTATGCAAGGCAACTCGCTTATTGAGAGTTTTATGGGTGTGGATTTAAGTAAACTTACATACGAAAAGGAGTACAAGAAAGACAAGGGAGAAATATCTCTTTTCGATGATGAGAAGAACCGACTACAAAAGACCGTCTCACTCCTGCTATCATCATATTACTCTTGTAGCGACCACGATAGAAAGGTTAAGTTGCAAAAAGAGATTTCCGATACAATCAATAAGCAGTTGGAGGCACAGGCATACAACCCTGAAATACTCAGAGAATTAAGGGCTATCAATCTTGCTGAAAATAACAAATTCTTCCTTTGGCACACTTGGTTCAGCGATGTCTTTAACCGAGATGATAAAGAAGGCTTTGATATCGTAATTGGCAATCCACCATATATAAGTGCTGTTAATATGGCAAGAACTGATGAGGATAAACTTTTGTATAGACAGAGTTATCCAGAAGCAACTGGTGCTTATGATATGTATATCCTATTCTTACTATTAGGAGCGAAACTCTCATCAAATATTTATTGTTGGATTATTCCGAATAAGCTACTCGTTGCTGATTATGCCAAAAGAACATTGTTAAAATTAAAAGCAAATAATGGACTTGAAAAAGCGATTGATGTGTCTGTATATGATGTATTCAAGAACGCAAGCGTATATCCGATAATAATATTAGGAAATAAGATTTCTACGGTACCATTTAATTGTTATTACCTTGATAATTACATTGATTTGGTAGATAATAGATTAAAAAAGAAAGAAGCGGTTGAAGAATCCAATAGAGTGCGATTAGTCACATTAGGATTGAAAGTTTGCAGTGGTGCAACAGGATTTGAAGCACAAAAAATAAAAGAGAATGTTTGTGAGATGGAAAATGAACATACGATTCCTTTTACTGTGAGTGGTAATATTGATAGGTATGTTTTTAATAACATAAATGTCAGATATATGAAAGATAGATATAGTAAAGCTCATATTTATCTTGACTCAAACATCACAGAATCAAAACAGGAAATGTGGAAAAATCCTAAGATTGTAATAGCTGGAATGACCAAACAAATAGAAGCTTGTTATGTTGAGACTCCTTTGGCTATTGGCGTGGGTGTGTATGCTATATATGATTTTGCAGGGTATAATCCATTTTATATTTTAGGTGTTCTAAATTCTAAGTGTACGACAGATTTTTTAATAGCAGAATTCTCAGACAAACATTTAGCTGGCGGATATCTAGCTATCAACAAATCAACGATAGAACAATTTTTATTACCCCAAAATGTCTCAACGGAAATACAACAACAAATAGCACATATTGCAAAATCTATACATTTGGCTAAGAAAGAAGACCCTAAGAGCAATACAGCTACATTGGAAAGTCAAATAGATTCAATCGTATCACGTTTACACAATATACGATAATGGGAAATCATCGAACAAAGTATCTAAATACAGCAATATCCTGCACTCCCGCAGGTTATTGTCATCTTTAAACGAATAGATAAGCGATTATCCACTTCGATAATTGAATAATTACGAAATAACCTATAATTTTACAGCATAAAAGATGATATTTATGGAGAATGGAATAATTGGTAGTTATTCAATAAAGGATACAATATTTGCAGATGATAATGCAATACTGTCACTTCTGTATATTCTTGAATCAGGTAAACAAGAATTCTTTTTTGCATTGTACCCCAATGACAAATGTATAATGCGAGCTACTATTTGTAGATTACACGATAGTAGATATCAATTGGATTTTGTGATACCTGAGTCTTTTGTGGATGAAATTAATATGGATGATTTTTTTTGTAAGCCTGCTATTTTATTCATTCCAGCACCTACAGGTAGTAATGTATCAAATATCAGTATATTCATCAGTCAAAATGATGTTGAGAGTGTGTCTTTGTCGATTGCAGAGAATACCCCACGCAAAGCTACGGTAATAATTTAAGCTTTTAGGGCTGATTCTGAAGATAATAAATGGAACGATTCTAAGCAAACAGCTTTATTTAGATTCAACCCACAGGATTTTAATCCCAATCATAATAGAGGGGTTATCTATGACATGACTACCAACATCAATCAACAACATTCGTTTAAAAATGCTGTAAAAATTGGATTTGGCAAAACTACATATATCTTTTACCACGAAATAATATCAGAAGATTTAGGTTTTTTCATTATTAAAAGTCCAGATAAAGTTTGTCATGAAGATTTTGTTAATGTTGTTGATTCAATCCGCTCTGCTTATGCATTATTAAATGGCTATTACATTGCAGATAGTGTCTTCTATGTTAGTATGAAACCTGGAAGGAAAGAAACACTCACATTCAAATACCAAAGCCTAAATAACACTATAAATTCACAGAAACCTCTTATAGATTTTCATCATTATACAAATCTTGAAGATAAGAAAATTTTACTCTCATCCGAGAACTTTGAGAGTTTAGTTCGACTATTGTATAACAATGTCGAATTGAGAAGAGCATGTATTCTCATAACACAAGCAGAGTGTTTAGACAATATCTCTAAGGGTATTTTGGCATCTGTTGCTCTAGAAACGGCAACATCTCATTTCGTGTCAAAGGAGAGTTATAAACCGATAAAATTAATTGAAGATAAAAATATTATAAGACAATTGACCTATGAACTAAAAAAGGCAATAAAGAATATCAAAGATAAAGTAGACAAAGTTACGTGGTACAAACTTAGCAGTAAAATAGGTAAATTCAACGAATTACCCAATGCCATAAAACTCTCAACCCCATTCACTTCTTTAGGTATAAATCTTTCAGAAGGAGAAGAGTATTGTTTAAGTTGTCGCAATTTATTTCTTCATGGCTCTATTCCAAGTCCAAAAGAGGACGCATATAAATATCTGAGTCAAGAAGAATTGCAATCCCTTATTGCGAATCGTCTATGTATGCTCTCTGCGATGTTGATGCTTAAAAAAGCAAATTACAATGGTCTTCTCATAGACTGGGGTGCAACCGAAATTGTGTATAAAAGAGAAATCGCTGCAGGGCGTGGTACTAAACACCTATCTTTCCAACATAGGGATATTTCTATGCAAGAAGGTTAGGAATAATAACAAAATATCTCCTAAAAAATCCTTAAATCAGAATACTAAATAACCAAAGAATAACCCCCAATTAGCACTCATAAAATCAGTTGAGTTTAGAATTAGAGACCATAATAATGTCTTGCGAAGAAAATAGCCTATTATTGTCGTATTACCTCATTTGTGATAAAATTTTATGGATAGCGGCTTTGTAAATGTCTCGGTCATTAACAATTGCCGAAACAGCTTTTGCTTCATGCCCTAAAGAATCCAATCGACGCTTAATTTCATCTGCCTCTTGCTGATTCCTCACCTGCGGAAGAAACAATGCTTTCAAACTCTCTACCGCCTCATCAATCTGCTGTTCTGGTGTCTTTTGTATACTAGTCATATCCATTTCACTATTAGATTTATTGTTCTACTTCCGCAAAGATAATTATTCTCTGTTGATAATGACAGATTTGAGTAATTATAATTAACTTTGTGTGAGTTTAAGTAAAGAAACTATCATATATGAAGAAACTACTATTGTTTTTTACAAATCCAATTGTTGGTGGTGCGTTATCTCTAATAGGATTATTGGAGATACTATTTAGCATCCCATCATCATATTTTACATGTCAAATCTCGTTGTGGATAATTGTATTAGTTGTAGGAGTGCTTATTCTGCTACACTATTTGTGGAAACGAATAAAGATCCTATATTACATTAAAACATACACATCTGATTCATTTGGCGGGTCTCATATGTACAAGTGGCATTGGGTAAGGACTTCGTTTTATACAAATATTTATGGATACTTTCCTGACCGTATTGATGTTATGGAGACTACAAAACTAAATCCAAATATTCCTGTAATTGATTGTGGACACCACTATATACAGAATAAGGATTTGCTACAGGAATATATTATGCTAAGTTTGTACGATAAGGTGGAGAACACCAAACAGACAAACTTGTTTATGCAGCAATTACATAATTTGGAATTTCATTACTCAAAACAAAGAAATTCTATATAATATGGCTATTACGAGTAAAACAAGAAAAGAGTTATGGGCTAAATCTGGAAATCGGTGTGCTATATGTAAGAAGGAGCTTGTGAATCAGATTTCTGAAGATGATGGTAGTTTTATTATTGGAGATGAGTGCCATATTGTAAGTAGTAGTGCAGAAGGACCTCGATATAAGCCAGGGATAGAAGATTATGACTCATATGATAATTTACTTTTATTGTGCAAGAACCACCATCGTGAGATCGATGAGAATTGCGCTTCATACACAGAGGAATTATTGTATTATATCAAGACGTCACACGAAAACTGGGTGAAAGAGACATTAGATAAAAGTATGTCGGGAAAGGCTCGTGTCCGTAAGCCTCGTTTCATTAAACGTGTAGTTTCTGGTAAAGAGTTATTAAGTATCTTTCATCATGTCGCATTTATCTATAGAGACTACGACGAACCTGCTAATGAGGAAGAATGTACATTCATTGCCGATATTTTTCAGTATTTTACTGACATTATAGATATTTATAGCGATTTGGAAGTCTCTGATCTAATAAAAGAAGGTCAAAACTTATCTCGCATTATTAACGAATTAAAAGATAAAGGATATTATGTATATGCAGAGAGCCATAAAGTAAAATTAACTGGAGATAATCCAATAATTTGCAATGCTTGTACTATTATATTAAAGAAACAAGATTGCGAAGGTCTTTATTGCGTATACGAATAGATATTATGTAATATGCCTTATATTATGCCACGAAATTCTTGTGCAGAAATTTGACGCGAAGTGAAGAAAAACTAAACTTTTTGCGCATTTTATCCTTTGATATTTGCAGTTCCATTCGATTTGCACTACCCTTGCAACTCAAGAACCAGCCAATCCTCTTTACAATGCTTAAATCGGCGGGGCGTTTTTTATATACTATGCGTTACGACAAGACGAGGTGCATTTGAGCGACATAAAAGGAGACATTCTTTCTAATTCTTTCCAATTCTTGCAAAATTGGAAAGAATTGTATAGTTTTGCATTCGCAAAACGCAAAGGAAGCGACACAGATGATAGAAAAACCTCCATTTTATACACAACAAGATTTGGCAAATGCGTTGTTTGTCAAATCTAAAATGCCTGACGAGAAGTTTACGGCATTAATTGAAAAGATTAATGACGAGTATGAGTATTGGGATACGGTGAAGTATAAAAATAGGCCAGAGAATTGTGCTTCAGCACAAGAGTTGTGGACCCATGTAAAGGCATCACGTATCACTACTACCGTTTATACATGGGATAAGTATTGCGTGTCGTTCGGCTTGACTAATAGGATGCAACGTATGTGTCACGAGTTTGACATGAATTTTGGCGGATCATGGGGAAACAGTGCGGTACTCTCTAATGAAAACAGGGAACTCTACCTCATAAGTTCGCTGATGGAAGAGGCTATCTTTTCCAGTCAGATGGAAGGAGCTGCCACCACACGAAAAGTTGCCAAAGAGATGCTACGAAAGAAGATGCTCCCTAAGGACAAGTCACAACAGATGATTGCCAACAATTATCAGACCATCCAGTTTATAGTGGAGAACAAGAATACTCCGCTAACCCCTGAATTGGTCTTCCACATCCATCACCTGATGACCGAAAAGACCCTGGAGAATCCTGAAGATGCGGGACGACTCCGTATAAACGACGAGGTAGTGGTGGAAGACGGCATTACCCACGAAGTAGTGCACACGCCCCCTCCTTATAAGGAACTACCTATGTTCATCAAGGAGTTATGCAGGTATTTCAACGAAACAGATGCCAAAGTATTCGTGCATCCCATAATAAGAGGTATCATCATCCACTTCATGATTGCCTATATGCACCCCTTCGTGGATGGCAATGGACGTACGGCACGCGCTCTCTTCTACTGGTATATGCTGAAGCAAGGGTATTGGTTGATGGAATACATGTCGGTATCGCGCGTTATTGCCAGTTCGAAGAAATCGTACGAAAAGGCTTACCAATATGTGGAGTCGGACTGCATGGATATGGGGTACTTCATCATCTATAACCTAAAGGTATTGGACAAGGCTTTCAAGCAATTGCAGACCTACATAAAGAAGAAGCAGGAGGATAAACTGCTGGCCAACACATTGTTGCAAATAGGAGATATAAATGAACGGCAAGCACAAATAATTCGGATGTTTATAGACAATCCAAAAGAGGTGTTAACCGTGAAGGACGTTCAAGCCAAGTTTTTGGTTACTCCTACTACGGCCAAAAGTGATATAGTGGGACTTGTGCAACGCAAACTGCTGGACGAAATATCGTTCAACAAGGTAAAGAAAGGATATATCAAAGGTAAGGAGTTTGACGAGTCTATTAAAAGCATAGCCTTTCCTTAGTCCGAGCAGCTGGACAAGGAAAGGGAATCATCTGCTTAAAGAAGTTTATCTTGCGGGAAGAAGGGCACGGAGCGACTCATCGTAGGCCACAGGGATATACAGGATGGCTACAGTTCCGTTCTCTTGACAAATGACTGCGTCAAGATTTATGCCACGACGCTTCATCTCACAGACAAGGGCACGGGAATAGTAGGAACGCTCCGCAGTCCAACCGCGTGAGGCGGATAAGGTAGTAAAATCGTTTGCTAACTGTTGGTTTGTTTCGGTTTTGAAACGTGCTTCGTAGAAGTTGATACGCTCTTGAGCGTATGTAGTAAGCTCTGTCATAATTGGATATTTTTTGACGTTAATAATTATTTTCTCTAAACTTCGCAAGTTAGGGACGATACATTCAACGTACTAATATCCCCTTTCTTAACTCCTTAGCAAAGCGATAACTCCTTTACGTCTTTAACTCCTGAGTTGAGCTTGCGAAACATAGATTTGTCCACATCGTAACTTGACCACCGTGGCATCCCTGCTCGGTTGGTGCAGTCGCATTACACTGCTCTTGATGTTTCGACAGCAAATTTACATTTTTTCCGGCAATTCGCAAAAAGCGTGTTTAAAAATGGGTTCAAAGAGATTTAGCAGTTGTTCTGACACATAAGGAGTAAAAAAACATGCGTCTACCGCTAACAATTAAGAAAGAAATAGTAAATTTGCAAGGTTATTGCCGTATTGTAGGCTATCAGACCGGCACGAAAGGCAACAGACGCAACATTGAGAAAAATAAATAAAACACATAATATGATTAAAATCACATTCCCTGACAATTCTGTACGTGAATACGAAAACGGCACTACAGGACTTCAAATCGCTGAAAGCATCAGTCCGCGACTCGCTCAGGACGTTATTGCTTGTAGCGTAAACGGAGAGACAACTGAACTCAACCGCCCTATCAACGAGGACGCAAACTTCGTCCTTTACAAATGGGACGACGCTGAAGGCAAGCATGCTTTCTGGCACACATCTGCCCACCTCATGGCTGAGGCTTTGCAGGAACTCTACCCTGGCACTCAGTTCGGTATCGGACCTGCCATAGAAAACGGCTTCTACTATGACGTAATGATGCCTGAGGGCGTGAAGCTCTCAGACGCAGACTTCCCAAAAATCGAGAAGAAGATGCAGGAGCTCGTGCAAAGAAAGGAAGTTCTCGTGCGCAAGGAAATAGGCAAGCAGGAGGCTCTCGAATTCTTCGGCAGCATGGGACAGACTTACAAGAACGAGCTTATCGAAGAACTCGAAGACGGAAAAATCACAACATATACTCAGGGTAACTACACTGACCTCTGTAAGGGTCCGCACCTCACAAGCACTGAGAAGATTAAGGCGGTGAAGGTGATGTCTGTTGCTGCGGCTTACTGGCGCGGTGACGAAAAGCGTCCGATGATGACTCGCGTGTACGGTATCTCATTCCCTAAGAAGAAGATGCTCGACGAGTACCTTGAGAAACTTGAAGAAGCAAAGAAGCGCGACCATCGCAAGATTGGTAAGGAAATGGACCTGTTCTTCTTCTCCGAGAAGGTGGGCAAAGGTCTTCCAATGTGGTTGCCTAAGGGAACAGCACTCCGCCTACGCCTTCAGGACTTCTTGCGCAAAATACAGAAGAACTATGGCTATCAGGAGGTTATCACTCCACATATCGGAGGCAAAAGCCTTTACGTAACATCAGGCCACTACGCTCACTACGGCAAGGACTCATTCCGCCCTATCACCACTCCGGAGGAAGGCGAAGAGTACATGCTCAAGCCTATGAACTGCCCTCATCATTGCGAAATCTACGCATGGCAGCCACGTTCATACAAGGATCTTCCGCTCCGTCTTGCCGAGTTTGGTACTGTATACCGCTACGAACAGAGCGGCGAGCTCCACGGACTCACACGCGTGCGTTCATTTACTCAGGACGACGCACACATCTTCTGCCGCCCAGACCAGGTAAAGAGCGAGTTCCTCCGCGTGATGGACATCATCAATATCATCTTCAAGGCGCTCGACTTCAAGGACTTTGAAGCACAGATATCACTCCGCGACCCTAACAACACCGAAAAATACATTGGTTCGGATGAAGTATGGGAAGAGGCAGAAAGAGCAATTATCGAAGCATGTGAAGAAAAGGGACTCCCTGCACGCAAGGAGACTGGCGAAGCTGCATTCTATGGGCCTAAGCTCGACTTCATGATCAAGGACGCACTTGGTCGCCGCTGGCAGCTCGGAACAATTCAGGTAGACTACAACTTGCCAGAGCGTTTCAAACTCGAATATACAGGTTCGGACAACGAGAAGCATCGCCCTGTGATGATTCACCGTGCGCCATTCGGTTCGATGGAACGTTTCATTGCTGTGCTCATCGAGCATACGGCTGGCCACTTCCCTCTTTGGCTCACTCCAGATCAGGTGGTAATCCTCCCTATTTCAGAGAAATTCAACGACTACGCAAAACAGGTTAGCGAATACCTCAACAACAACGATGTGCGCGCAACTGTTGACGACCGCAATGAAAAAATCGGACGTAAGATTCGCGACAACGAACTCAAGCGTATTCCTTACATGCTCGTAGTAGGCGAAAAGGAGATGAACGAAGGCACTGTAAACGTAAGAAAACAGGGTCAGGGAGATGGCGGAACGCAAATCAGCATGAAATTTGAAGAATTTGCGAACAAAATCAACGAAGAAGTTCGCCAAATGACAGAAAATTTCTAAATTTGCAAGTCGATTTTGACAAAATGCCAACTATTTAGTAAATAGCATAGGCAAAAACTACAAGATTACTAACAACAAAACCAGAGGAAATACCATCATTTTAATGAAAGGTGACAACAAAAAGCAGCAATATCGCATAAACGAACAGATTAGAGTTCACGAAGTTCGTATCGTAGGTGACGACATCGAGTCAGTGGTAATACCAACATCAAAAGCGATACAGTTAGCAGAAGACAAAGGCGTAGATCTCGTAGAGATATCACCAAATGCAACTCCTCCGGTTTGTAGACTTATTGACTACTCCAAGTTCTTATACCAACTCAAGAAGAAAGCTAAGGACCTGAAGGCAAAGCAAGTGAAAGTAGAAGTAAAGGAAATCCGTTTCGGACCACAAACTGCAGAGGCAGACTATAACTTCAAGCTTAAGCACGCTCGCGAATTTATTAACGAAGGAAACAAAGTTAAGGCATTCGTATTCTTCAAGGGACGTTCAATTGTATTCAAAGAGCAAGGTGAAGTGCTTCTTCTCCGTTTTGCAAACGACTTGGAAGAAATTGCAAAAGTCGAAAGTCTGCCAGTGCTTGAAGGAAAGCGCATGAGCGTAATCCTCGCCCCTAAGAAACCTGGTCAGCCTAAGAAAGCGCAGAAACCTGCAGAGCAGCAGGCAAAGCAGATCAAAGAGGCGCCAGCAGAAAAGGAAGCAACTGAAAGCGCTGAAGAATAGTCTACACATTAACAACATTGTAAAAGAAAGTGCGTAACGTCCTGGTATATACGTTGCCACAAATTATTAATAATTAAAAACAAAAAAAAATGCCAAAAGTTAAAACAAATTCCGCAGCAAAGAAGCGTTTCAAGCTTACCGGAACAGGAAAGATTAAGAGACAGCACGCTTACCACAGTCACATCTTGACAAAGAAGACTAAGAAGCAGAAGAGAAACCTCGACCACTCAGCAATCGTAGTTAAGGCTAACGAGAAGCAGGTGCGCGAACTTCTTTGCCTCCGCTAATCGCCAATTTAAGCACAAACGAACTTAAAAGCGGTAAGAAATTAACTAACAAAAAATGTTTAACAGAATGATTAGCCTGAAGTTCACAATAATAAAGGTGTGGCGCTAACATTCAAAAAGAATCAAAATTATGCCAAGATCAGTAAATCATGTTGCTTCAAGAGCAAGAAGAAAGAAGATTTTAAAGCGCGTTAAGGGTCAGTTCGGTGCCCGCAAAAACGTGTGGACAGTTGCAAAAAATGCCTACGAGAAAGGTTTGACATATGCATACGTAGGACGCAAACTCAAGAAGCGCGAATTCCGTGCACTTTGGATCCAGCGTATCAACGCAGCTGCACGTCTTGAAGGTATGTCTTACTCTCAGCTTATGGGAGCACTCCACAAGGCTGGAATCGAAATCAACCGTAAGACTCTCGCATATCTTGCACTCCACAACAATGCAGCATTCAAGGCTATCGTTGAAAAAGTGAAGTAATCACTAAACCAAAGATAAGAAAGCAACGTTATTAAGACGTTGCTTTTTTTATTTATCCACTCTTTTCCTCTTTTTAGCGACATTTGCGTCCGAAGAGCGATAAGCAAGGAAGCGGAGCCTTAAACTCTCAACATTAAACTTTTGCAGTCTCAAAAAGATATTTTATCTTTGCATAAGTGGAAAAATGTGGTTACTCAAAACTAACAAACTAAAACATAAATATTATGGAACAAGAACTTATCAACCAATGCACAAGCGTAGCTCAGAAATGGGCTAATGACAGCGTTTTTGATGCAGATACACAAGCAGCTGTAAAGGCTATGATTGAAGCAGAAGACAAGACATCGCTCATCGATAGTTTCTATCAGACACTTGAATTCGGTACAGGCGGACTCCGAGGCATCATGGGTGCCGGTACAAACCGCATGAACATATACACCGTAGGTGCCGCTACACAAGGACTGGCTAATTACCTCAACATCAACTTCAAGGATATGGAGCAGATTAGTGTCGTAGTAGGACATGATTGCCGCAACAACAGTCGTCTGTTCGCCGAAACAGTTGCGGACATCTTCTCTGCTAACGGCATCAAGGT
>Ga0233374_1000006_pt1 | contig 74397 bp, 78 predicted proteins | sample ElkDunMinimDraft_FD_180688 | JGI IMG/M metagenome (GOLD analysis project Ga0233374, IMG submission 180688) | Fecal eukaryotic communites from dung pellets of Tule Elk in California, USA - Elk Dung E1 | ecosystem: Host-associated > Mammals > Digestive system > Large intestine > Fecal | place...
GACACAGAATGTGTTGCAGGCGTGACCGCTGAAGAATCCGAAACGCCCTCCCCTATATTCTCTAACCACATCAAAAAGATACATTAACTGCGGGTCTTGGGTTGGTCGCCATCTCGCAACAGTCGGTTTCACCCAACCAGAACAAAAACGGTCGGCGACAAAGATGAGAAGTCCCATCATCACGAATACGAGCAATGCTTCGCGCCATGTATTGTTTTTGAAAACTATAATAATCAATGCCAGCATGACCAAAGACCAAGAAAGCGTATCGGTCACGGTGTACATAACATTATCCCAAAACAACGAATCGCTACCGTTTATCGCCAGCGTAAGCTGATGGTCCAACTCATTCAGTTCTTGAATATCCACGTCCTTCCGTATTAGTTTAAGTAAATTAGTTAGATAATCGCCATGACATCAGTCTGCACCCAGCCTTCTTTCCCCTCCTCTAGCTTAATCTTAGCCCAATCTGTCATCGTATCATCCAGAATCTCAACTTTTGACCCTGTATGAATCAGGAATAGATCGGTACCTGCATCATTCGGAGAACTCTTGACAGAAACGACAGGCTGCATGATTATAGCTGTAGTACGGTTCATTATCGAATCTCGTTGGAACATGGCCGCCAAATTAAAGACAATAGTCAACAGCAAGAACAGCGCAGCGCTGTAGAATCCTATTTTGCGAACAATTATTTGTTCCACAAAGAGATAAGCGGCAACACCCAAGAGCAAAAGCACGAAAGACACCACAGCCACAACAGCCCATGTGTCCACACTAACCATGTTAGCAAAATCGCGCCACCATGAAACGAAAAACATTTCAGAAGGCGGAGTAACCTTATCAACTGTCTTACCACGTGCCAACGCCAAATTAGCTCTTATATCTTCGTCGCCTTGATTGAGCAGCAAGGCTCTCTCGTAATTAAGGATGGAGCGAGCTATCTCGTCAAGTTTGTAATAGGCATTTCCCAAATTATAGTACAAATCTGCAGACACTCCGTTATTAGCAATGATGGCCTCGTAAGCATCGGCCGCCTCCGCATACAGACCTTTGTCGTATAGGGAATCTGCCTCTTGCTTTGTAAAAACACTTTCTGGAGTGTCAGCGACAGCGAGGGAATCAGACTGCGCTACGGCAGAACTGGAAATAAAAAACAATACGACTAATACATTCAATATCTTAAGCATATCCTATCTGTTTAAAATGATTCGTTAAGAGATTTTCCCGCCTTACTTTTTCCGAGCTTTAATCTGGTTTTCCATCTTACTAATCACACCTATTGCACTGTCGTAAACCGCTCCCATCGCATCGTTACCTGCAGTCGGTGCGTAACGGGCAAACTCACAACGGTTAAGCACATCTATAAACTCGCTTATCAATGCTTGTTCTGCTCCGCGCTCTTCAAGACGGGTCTGAATATTATCTTTATTCAACTGCTCTTGAGGCATATTAAGTTTATCTGCAATGTAGCCCCACAAAGCCTTCAGTACTTCTTCGTAAAATTCAGTCTGCGTCCTCTGCTTGAGAAGCAAAGCAGAAAGTTTCAAACGCTTAGTAGCGATCTTATTAGCCTTACGGCCCCTTGCTGCTGCAACATTAGCGTTCTCCTTTCGAACCTTACTAACAAGTATTACGACAATGGCGAAAATAAAAAGTGCCACCACATAGCAGAGCCAATAACTCAAGGTCGCAAAGAAAATTTCCTTATCACGACGCAGCACCGTATCTCCGCGCTTTATGTAACGAATATCAGTACCAAGATTATCCACAGAACGCTGTACGTTCGTGAAATCGGCTACAGCACCATTAGCACCACCTTTCCCCTTCGCTACATTTATCTCATATGGCTGAGTCTTTATAGTCTTATACGACTTGGCGGACGGATCAAAATAGACAAATTCAACAGGAGGAATCGTAAACTTACCATGTGAACGAGGTACCGCCAAATACTCAAATTCGCGGAATCCGGAAAGTCCTGCACTCGTATTAGAGAACTTATCTGTTATCTTAGGGTCATAGCACTCAAAATCAGCAGGGAAGTTCACATCAGGAGCGCCTATAAGTTTCATATTTCCCGCACCAGTAATCTTCACTTTAAGATTTATAGCTTCATTAGTTTTCAAATCATTAGTGTTGATTGAGGAGGAAATGTCGAATTTACCCACAGCGCCAGAGAAACCTTCTGGTTTTTCAGGCAACGGCAACACATTGATAGCCACCTGCGGAGTTGTAAGTTTCTTCTTTAAATCTATAACACCGCCAGTACCGTTGAAGAACGCTTCTATTGGGTCTATATTAGGATTAACCTCCTGAACTACACCCTCGTAAGTAATCGATGGAATGACAAACTTTCCGCTTTTTTGAGGAAAGAGCAGATACTGGCTCCAAACAACAGTCCTGTAATTACGCCCGTTGTAATGTTCTATCTGAAACTGCTTTGTGCGAGGCAGCGGTATTTCCTGTATTTGAAATCCGTCAAGACTCGGCAATTTACCATCAAGCTGAGTAAGATTAACAAGCGTATATATCTTATAAGTCAATATAATTGCTTCCTGTTCATATACTTTAGTTTTATTTGCCGTAGCTGTCATAAATAAGTCGGAAGACTTAATGTTGCCTCCTGTAGTAACAGGACGAGTGGTCTGCATTCTGCTTGCTCCGCCAGGATTATTTGGTTGCGAAGATGCGCCCTTACCCAAAGGATGAACTTTTACACTTACATCATTGGACTTAATAGTCTTGCCATCCACCTCGACTGTAGCTCCGCTAATCACATAAGAGCCTGCCTTTTCACACAAAAGGGTGTATGCGTAAGTAATTGAGCTACTTGAGGTTGCGCGTCCATTTATAAATTGATAGCTACTTGAAGTAGAGGTACTTGGTCCATACAACACCTCAAAGCCCTTAAAGTTAGGAGCATTGAATTGAGAAACATCAGTGGTGTTTACCTTAAATTTAATCTGAAACTTATCCCCCACCTCAACTTCAGATGGCGCGGATGCTATTATCTTTACATCTTCTGCAAATGTTGCAGATGCTACCAAAAGAAACCCTAATATGAATGATATAAAACGATTCACAATAATGCTGTTATAATTTATTAAACTCAAACTTACCAATAACATCTCAACGATTACCAATCCTTTTCCAACTGGCGTCTTTGACCTTGCCCCTGCTGATTCTGAATTTTTCTCTGTATATTGTTCTCGTCTTGCTGAGCTGAATTCAGCAACTGCTCAACAACCTCATCCGACATACTATCTTTCTGTTCATGCTGCTGTTGCTGCTGTTGTTGTTCTTGTTTCTGTTTCTGCTGCTCATCCTTCTTCTCTTTCTCATCTTTTTGCTCATTCTCGTCATCTTTGCCTTGACCACCGCCTTCAGACTGGTTCTTTTTCAACATATACTGAGCCATCGCCAAATTATAACGCGTTTCATCATCTGAAGGATTATTACGCAATGAACTTTTATATAATTCAACGGCATTTTTAAATGACTCAGAAGCCTTTGAATCCTGTCCCTTCATCTGAAGACACCCAGCGGAATACATCAAATTGCCCATGTTATAAAATGCCTTAGCTTTCTTCTTAACATTTGTACAAGGCTGATCCAAAGCTTTCTTATACTCCTCAAAAGCAGTAGAGTCCTGCCCACTTAAAGCATACACATTTGCAAGGTTGTAGTGCGCCTCAAAACTCTTTTTTTTGTCCAACGCCTTATTGTAACTTGTGGCAGCCTCATCCATTAGTCCTTCGTTATAGTACTTATTTCCCAAACGAATAAAATCCCTATCCGTTTCTTGCGCAAAAGAACTAAACGCCAACAATGAAAAAAACGCCAATATGTATAACCTAATATTTCGCATTACATCTTTTTTATAAAATTCAAATTAGAACAACACGATAACGGCTCCTCTATCCGAACAATTTAAACTTGCCCAATAAAGGATTTTTCCTCTCCATAATACAAACCTCTAGCACCAGAACTATTAGCAAAAGAATTGTTACAGCAACAAATTGCTCATCATATTCAGAATACATCGAAGTAATCGCATCCTCTTTCTGCATCTTGGCAATCTCCGCCTCAAGCATTTTCTGAGCTTGATCAGCCTGATCCACATGCATATACACACCGTTTCCAGCTTTTGCTATCTCCTTTGCAACATCCTCATTTACCTTAGTTATAACCGTATTACCACTTTGGTCTTTCTTGTATTCATTATTGCCCATAGGTATGGCTCCTCCACCCGCAGTGCCGACAGACAAAACAAAGATACGCTGACCTTTTTCATTAGCCTCCTTTGCAGCTTCAAGTGCTCCAGGTTCATGGTCTTCGGCGTCAGTTATAATTATCAAAGCATGACCTACAGTCTTCTTAGCAGAAAAACCGTTGGAAGCTTTTTTGATCGCGTCGCTTATATTAGTTCCCTGAACAGCAGCAATAGCAGGATCCATCTGATTCAAAAACATTTTTGCTGAAACATAGTCTGAAGTCACAGGCAACAGCGTCAATGCCGTACCTGCAAAAGTTACCAAACCGACCCTGTCCTCATCAAAGTGCTCTATCAGTTTAGAAACAATCATCTTAGATTTCTCAAGACGATTAGGCTTTATATCCTCACACAACATGGAGTTAGATATATCCACAGCTATAATAACCTCTATACCAGACCTCTTGACCTCCTCATTTCTTGTGCCGAACTGCGGACGTGCCAATACAATTACAAGCATACTTAAAGCCAGCATCAACAGAAAAAACTTCAAGTTTTTACGAGCGGGAGAAACATCTGGCATCAACAACTTAACCAAAGAAGGATCGCAAAAGGTGCGGATATTCTTTGACATTCTCCGACGCATGTAGATATAGGCCAATATAAATGCCGGAACTAAGACTAACAGATATAAATATGTAGGATTTGCAAATCTAAACATCGTCCTCAACTTTTATTTAACCACAATATTAAATTTATGGTAACCTTTTAAGTACCAATAATCTAAACACCAACTCTAAAACAAACACTACAAAAGCAGCCAAAGCAAATGGCATATACAATTCATTACGCTTACTATAATGCTTAACGCTAAATTTAGTACGTTCCAGTTTGTCTATCTCTGTATATATCTCATCAAGTTCTGCGTTTTTGTGAGCACGAAAATACAAACCACCCGTTTGGGAAGAAATAGAACGCATTGTCTCTTCGTCAATTTCTACAGGCATCATAGCTGTACCACCTGTTGGTAGTGGAAACGGAGCCATTCCGCTGGAGCCTATTCCAATGGTGTATATTCTAACATTTTCTTTCTTTGCTATCTCGGCTGCTGTCAGAGGCGAAATGTTGCCACTATTGTTCACACCATCAGTAAGCAAGATTATAACCTTAGACTTGGCTTTACTATCACGCAGTCGAAGCAAAGAGTTCATAATACCGTCACCAATAGCGGTTCCGTCATTGATTGTCCCCCTCAATGCCATCTGGCAATCAGCGCCATTATATAATGCCATTAAAACCGAATGGTCTGTTGTCAACGGGCACTGGGTATAAGCCTCGCCAGCAAAGAAAGTTAATCCAATATTATCATTAGACCTCTTTGCTATAAAGTTTTGAGCAACCTCTTTAACGCCCTCCACGCGGTTCGGCTTAAAATCCTCAGCCAACATACTAGTAGAAACGTCAACAGCCAACATGATATCTATTCCCTCGACGTCTGTATCGCTCCAGGAATGTTTAGTTTGCGGACGTGCCAATATTATTACGACAAGGATAAACAATACTACACGCAACAGAAAAGGCAAATTTAGCAAGTAAAGTCTAAAAGACTTAGGCATATACCAATATTTGGACGTTGCCGGCATCTTTATTGCTGGTTGACTTTTTTTGTTCCTCAATATATACCATACGATATATGGAATTAAAGCCAACAACAAAAGTAGAAAATATGGATTCTTCAATATCATTATTCAACTATTACAAATTAAGGAAATAAACCTTATAGAACAGATAACCAGAAATACCAACAAGAGCTAACGCAGTGATAATCACGCAAGTTACAAGTATGTATTTTGCTGTCTTTGAAGACTTTTCTTCCACAACAATTTCTTCAGGTTGAGGAGGAGCGACCTCTTCAACTTTCGTCTGATTTATATACTCTATCGCACTAACTAGATTTCTGTCATTTTCATTTACTAAAGTATTGTATTTAGCAAACTTAACAAGATCCGCAGTAGTAAACAAATCTTTAAGTTCCCTTATAGCCTCTTCATCGTTAACACTTTCAAGACGAGTTATTATTTCATAAGATGTCATCTCCATTGCGTTAAAGCCATAACGGTCGTTGATATATTGACGAAGAGTATCAGTAAGAAGGGTGTAGTATTCTTTCGAGTCTTCCCTTTGCCAAATCTTATCCTCCTTGATTCGCTCTATTTTTTTCATAGCCACCTTATGAGGAATAACTCTTGGTTTAAGCTTAATTCGGCGAAGAATTGGTTTATTGTCCTTAAGCCGTACAATAACATAAACAAGTAAAATCGCTAAGATAAAAGACGCAAAAGACAAGTAAATAACGCTCTCCCACTCTTTGAAATCGAAAGGAGGAGCAACTACACTTTTTAATCCCCAAATGCTATCTGTATTCAATGTATCAACGTCAAAAGTGTAAACTTTTAGCGCCAAACTTTTTGTTTCATACTCATTGTCATCCACCATTATTTTGAAAGGCGGAATATAATACAATGCTGTATCAAAAGACGTAAGTATATACTTGCGAGTAAGTGTCACACGCTTATCATCATTGATAAAATTCGTATCCACACTCTCCATATTCACAAGTTCCACCCCAGGTGTCACATATTGCAACGAATCATAAGACGGAAAAGCAATATTACTTTCCTTACCAGCACTAACCTCCAACGTAACCCCTACTCGCTGCCCTATAAAGATGCGAGTAGAATCAATCTGAGCATCAACCACAACTTGACAATACGCCACAAAGGGGAGCAACAGTTGCACTAAAACAAACAATATCTTAAATAAAAAACTATTCATCGACTTTTCAATAAAAATCCGACTACAACTAACGCACAATTATATATTAGCAATCTATGCCCTTCTTCTAAAAAGCATCATTAGAGCCTTTACAAAATCCTCGTCAGTTCGTATAGAAATATTATCCACACTAGATTTTGTGAATATATTACGCAATAACACTTGGTTTCTAACCCACCATTCATGATGCTCCCGACGCGTCCGTTGTGAAGATGTATCAATATAAGTCTCGGCACCAGTCTCGGCATCACGTACTTTGATAATTCCTATATTTGGAAGTTCTGTCAAACGCTGATCATAAATCTGCAATGCTACAACATCATGTCTTCTATTAGCAATCGTCAACTGAGATGTAAAATCACCTTTATCAAAGAAGTCACTCAAAATAAATACGGTACAGCGTTTCTTTATTGCATTAGTCATAAACTCCACAGCAGCACCTACATCCGTTCTACTACTAACCGGCTCAAAATTAAGCAGTTCACGAATTATATATAATATATGCTTCCTACCCTTCTTTGGAGGTATGAACTTTTCCACTCTGTCCGTAAAGAAAATAACACCAATTTTATCATTATTCTGTATCGCTGAGAAAGCCAATGTTGCGGCAATCTCTGTTGCCAACTGGCGTTTTGTCTGCTTTGACGTTCCAAAATCAAGACTGCCCGAAACGTCAATCATAAGAATAACTGTCAGTTCGCGTTCTTCCTCAAAGACCTTCACATACGGTTTTCCCAAACGAGCCGTAACATTCCAGTCAATATCACGCACATCATCACCATACTGATATTCCCTTACTTCTGAGAATGCCATACCACGCCCTTTGAAGGCGGAATGATATTCACCTGCAAAGATATTATTAGATAGCCCGCGTGTCTTGATTTCGATTCTACGAACCTGGCTTATCAAATCTGCAGTTTCCATATCTGCCATTAATAAAAGATCAAAGATTAAGGAACTTCAACCTTATTGATTACACGACTTACAATTTCTTCAGAAGTGACATTATTAGCCTCAGCCTCATATGTCAGTCCGATTCTATGGCGTAACACATCATGAGCTACAGCACGTACGTCCTCAGGAATAACATAACCTCTGTGCTTAATGAAAGCATAAGCACGTGAAGCTAACGCCAAATTTATAGATGCACGAGGAGAGCCGCCAAAACCAATCAACCCCTTCAAATCCTTAAGTGAATACTTTTCTGGATATCGTGTTGCAAATACTATATCTGCTATATACTGTTCGATCTTCTCATCGAGATAAACGTCATTAACGACTCTTCTTGCCGATTCGATATCAGCAGTTGTCATAATAGGTTTCACCTGCACCTTCGCGCCTGAGATATTTTGGCGGATGATTTTTTTCTCCTCCTCAAGCTTTGGATAATCAATCACGACTTTAAGCATGAAACGGTCTACCTGCGCTTCAGGAAGAGGATAAGTTCCTTCCTGTTCAATAGGATTTTGAGTTGCCAATACGAGGAATGGCTTTGGCAGTTCATAAGTGTTAGTGCTTATTGTAACCTGACGCTCCTGCATTGCCTCCAAAAGAGCACTTTGCACTTTTGCTGGAGCACGGTTAATTTCATCAGCCAAAACAAAATTAGCAAAAACTGGTCCTTTTTTAGCCACGAAAGCACCGTCTTTCTGGCTATAAATCATCGTACCAATAACATCGGCAGGCAACAAGTCTGGGGTAAACTGGATTCTGCTAAACTGAGCATCAATCAATGAAGCAAGAGTCTTGATCGCCTTTGTCTTAGCCAGTCCAGGAACACCTTCAAGCAATACGTGTCCGTCAGAAAGCAAGCCTATCAATAATGACTCAACAAGATGCTTCTGACCAACAATCACTTGGTCCATCCCTGTCATAATATTTGTAACAAATGTACTTTGTCGTTCAATTCGTTCATTCAATTCACGAATGTCAATAGCTTCAGCCATATCTATTTACTTTTAATATTTTACTTTACAAATTTACCATTTCATTTCTATAACCTCCAATAAAAGATTTGACCGAAAAGTCTTTTTTAAGAGTATTTAAAATCTGAACTTCCTTTTTTAAGATGCATTTACACACAAAACTCTCATAAGAGACAGAATCGATCATGTCCTGTCAAGGCAGAACAACAATAGCCCCGACATGCACGTTATTCGGGTCTGAAAAATTATTTGCATTGATAATGTCAACAACGTAGTCTGGCGAGCCATAAAATCTTCTTGCAAGCATCGTCAACGTCTCACCTTCTTTCAAAACATATTTATCAGGTTTTATTACGGGAGTTTCCTGTTTTACAGAAGACTGAGACGTAACCTGCTGAACGGTTTCAACACCCAAAGAATCTTCTTTATCTGTTTCACTTTTTCCCTCAACATTGCCAGTTATGCCTACAGACACTGTTCCGTCTATAGCTGTTGTATCTGCTTTTTCAGAAACGCTCAACGAATCAAATAATGTAGTATCTGCAACAACCTTAACAATTTGTTCCTCTGCAGTCGTTTCCTCTACATCAACAAATACATCCGAACTTGATTTTACATTGTTATCATGCACAAAGAACCAATAATACCCACCGGCAAATATCAGAAGAAAAAATACCAGCAGAAGTACCCAGAACCACTTTTTCTTATTCCTCTCCTCTCCATCACCACAAGACATCTCCCCACAAAACACTTTTTCCTCTTCCCTTACAGGTTCACTAACCACGCTCGTTGAATCAGATCCACTCACCACCTTACAAGACACAGCGCCTACATTACAACAATCCTCACGAGCAATAGTATCGTTCTCCTGATTTTGTGAATTAGACGTCGGTATATTAACTTCAACACTTTTATTCTTTTCGAGATTTTCTATCAAAGTCTCAAGTCTCAACACTTCGCGTTCTGCATTTTTTGCCAAACTTATAGCCTGCTCAGCCTTTGCACGCATAGTTGCTGCAACATTTCGAGCCTTCCACAAATCTTCTTTTGCTCCCTCTATGCATTCCGGAGTAGAAATAAGCAAATCTATACCCGAAAAATCGTCGTTTTTTTGTTCGACTATATCAGTAAAAACAACATCCCCATTTAGTTTCTCATCCAAATCAGAACAATCCACAGATTCTGAATTCTGTTCTGCCTCTGAATTAACATCCTCAACATCAACATCCACGGTCTCGCCTTTTGTCTCTTCTGAAATCATCGCATCTTGCTCGCCTTCTGTTTCCAACAATATATCCTCCGGAATAAAGGTTACTTTCTTGTATCCTGGTATTAGGACTCTCTCGCCAGTGGAAACGCTAACGCTTTCGCGTGCGCCTATATCTACAAGCTTGAACGTACCCCATCCTTTCACCTTAACCACACCGCTGGTTAAAAGTCCTTCTGTTACAGTATCAAACAAATGTTTAACAAAAATTTCAGACGTTTTTTTCGCCAAACCATTAGATTTGGCAAAAACCTCTGATAACTGTTGCAATGTCACTTTCGCGCTCATGAAACTTCCAACTATAAAGGATTATTGATTTTTTCTTTTAATACCGGGCTCATTTTGAAATTAACAACATGTTTACTCGGTATGACTTTAAACGTCTTTGTCGACGGATTATAAATCTTACGCTCCGACTTTTCTTTTTTCTCAAAATTGCCAAAGCCCTGTACTGCCACCACCTTATCACTATTCATCGTATTAGCCAGTACTCCCACAAACGACTCCATTAGTTGAGCCACCTGTCTCTCTTCCATCCCCGTCTTTCGGGTCATGCTATCGATAAACTCTTTATTGTTCATAGTTTCAGCTATTTATTCTTTTGGCATATAAATCGAAGTCGTCCGAATCAACTATTTCCATATCATAGAAACACCCCTTACGCAAATTCCCGTCAGAAACAGGAATCAGCACCTCAGGATCCACTTCAGGAGAGTCAAATTCTGTACGTCCCACATAATACTCGCCTTCAACACGATCAATCACCACCTTCATTATTTCACCAACCTTGCGGTTCTGTACTTCCGCCGATATTTCTTGCTGAAGCGACATAAGTTCCGAAAGACGCTTCTGCTTAACCTCGTCCGGCACATCATCTTTAAAATGCTTTGCAGCATACGTCCCTTCCTCTTCAGAATAAGCAAATGCGCCCATCCTATCAAACTTAGCCCATCTTACAAAATCCTTCAGTTCTTCAAACTCCTCTTCCCCCTCACCTGGAAATCCAACCATAAGAGTCGTACGTATATGTATCCCCGGGACTTCCTTGCGCAACAAAGTTATCAATTCGTATGTTGTGTCCTTATCTACATGACGACGCATATTGCTAAGGACACTTGTACTGACGTGCTGAAGGGCTATATCAAGATATTTGCATACATTCTTTTTTTCTCGCATCACCCTAAGCAAATCCATTGGAAAATTAGTAGGATAAGCATAATGCAGACGAATCCACTTAACGCCCTTAACATCTGCAATCCGCTCTACAAGTTCCGCTATAGCCTGTTTCTTATACAAATCCACTCCGTAATATGTCAGTTCCTGGGCTATAATCTGAAACTCCCTTACCCCCTTAGCAACAAGGCTTTCAACCTCAGCTACAATATCCTCAATCGGCCGAGACACATGCCTGCCCGTTATTATTGGTATTGCGCAGTATGCACAATGTCGGTCACATCCCTCAGATATTTTAAGATAGGCATAATGCTTAGGAGTGGTTATACGACGCTCATACTCATTTGCCTTGTCATACACTTTCCCTAAATCCTCTAATAATTCCGTCCAATTAAACTTCCCATAGAACTTATCAACTTGCGGAATTTCCTTGCCTAGTTCTTTCAGATATCGCTCAGAAAGACAGCCCATTACATACACTCGTTTGAGTCGTCCTTCCTCCTTGGCCTGACAGAATTCTAAAATCGTATTGATAGACTCTTCTTTTGCATCACCTATAAACCCGCAAGTATTGATAACGACCAATTCTCCCTGCGGATTTGGGGAGTCATGAGTAACCTTGTATCCGTTTAGTTCCAATTGGCGAATAAGGCGTTCTGAATCAACCAAATTCTTCGAACATCCCAAGGTAATAATATCTATCGTATTCTTTCTCATCACATTATAATGTCACTCTAATTCTCGCCAAAAAGAGAATTAACAAACTCCTTGCGATTAAACGGTTGCAAATCTTCCATACCCTCACCGAGACCTATGTATCTAACAGGAATCTTAAACTGGTCTGAAATACCTATAACCACACCTCCTTTGGCCGTACCGTCAAGTTTGGTAATGGCCATAGACGTTACTTCTGTTGCCTTCGTAAACTGCTTTGCCTGCTCATAAGCATTCTGCCCTGTTGAACCATCAAGCACAAGCATCACATCGTCTGGAGCATCTGCTATAAGCTTCTTCACTACATTCTTAATCTTTGTCAGCTCATTCATCAACCCCACCTTGTTATGGAGTCGTCCTGCTGTATCAATTATTACCACATCTGCGCCGCTTGCCATGGCCGAGCTAACCGTATCATAAGCAACCGAGGCTGGATCACTTCCCATCTGCTGCTTAACGACAGGAACACCGATTCTCTCACCCCAAATGCACAACTGGTCAACCGCTGCAGCACGGAATGTATCGGCAGCACCTAAACAGACCTTATAACCGGCATTCCTGAATTGATATGCCAACTTGCCTATGGTAGTAGTCTTGCCCACACCATTTACGCCAACAACCAATATGACATAGGGCCTTCCTGTATTAGGGATTTGGAAACCTTCTGTATCCGAACTATTATTGCTTGTCAACAACGCTGCAATTTCATCTCGTAAAATAGAATTTAACTCCGATGTGTTAACATACTTGTCACGCGCAACCCTCTCCTCTATTCTCTTGATTATTTCCAATGTAGTATCCACTCCGACATCCGACGTGATAAGCACCTCTTCAAGGTTGTCAAGAACTTCATCATCAACCTTCGACTTACCAGCTATAGCACGAGCAATCTTACCTAAAACACCCTCTTTGGTCTTTGCCAAACCACTATCAAGGGTCTCTTTCTTTTGCTTAGTAAAAAAATCAAAAAATCCCATCTTCTAATCTTTTTAATTCAATTTGGATAGGCACTGAATAGCATAACACGAACTGCTACAGCACACTATCCAATAATAGCTACAAAATTACAACCTTTGAACGAAAAGAACAAAAAAAAGCCCCTCTAAACAGAGTTAGAGGGGCTTCTATATTTTATCAGAGTTTATTATTTACTTGAAGAAATCCTTAGCTGTCTCAGCAGGAACCATCTTCTCTTCGAATGCGTAAGCGCCAGTCTTTGGAGACTTAAACATTTTAATAACCTTTGTATAAGAACGACCGTCCTTAGTCTTGAGGGTTGCAACTACTTTCTTTGCCATAATCCTATATTATTTAATTTCCTTATGAAGAGTAACTTTCTTAAGGATTGGGTTATACTTCTTAAGCTCCATGCGGTCTGGAGTATTCTTACGGTTCTTAGTTGTCACATAGCGTGATGTTCCTGGAAGACCGCTGTCCTTCATCTCTGTGCATTCAAGAATCACCTGCACTCTGTTACCTTTTGCTTTCTTTGCCATATCGTTTATCTCCTTTTTTTACGTTAACCAATTACCTGGATGTCTTTCCAATCGCAATATCCCTTTGCAACAGCCTGCTTAAGAGCTGCGTCAAGACCGATACGGTTGATAATGCGGAGTCCAGCTGCGCTTACCTTCAATACAATCCAACAATCCTCCTCTACATAGTAGAACTTCTTTGTAAACAAGTTAACGTCGAAGAGTCTCTTTGTTCTACGCAATGAGTGAGAAACATTGTTTCCTACCATTGACTTCTTTCCTGTAATCTGACAAATTTTTGACATATCGTTTTTTTCAATTTTATTTGCTTACGTCTGAGCTCGCCCCAAACAGCGCGCAAAATTAACGCTTTTTTATTTAACACACAAAAATAATAACGAAAAAGAACATCTTCCTTCCGCCAATTCGCTTCATTTTCCGCAATTTCTGAAGCATTTCATTTGTTGTGATCCAAGCCTCCGCCTATTTTTCCGCTTCACAGCGTTCGCCTAAAATGCGCAAGACTTTTAGTTTCCATTTGCAAATATACGAATATTTATCCGCCCGACCGACAAAATTTGATTATTTTTTCCGAAAAAACGATTTTATTCCTCTGTTAGCGACGACACTGAGTCACCAGCAAGCATTTGAGTATCGTCATCATCCAAAAAGACAGTCGAATCAGCATCACCATTAATTATGCTCTTTTTCCTCTTATTCTCCCTGCCCCCTGCCTTTATCAGTTTCTTCGCGGCTGTAATGATGCTAAGACCGCTTTCCGAAGTCGTGATTTTCAACTTATCCATCACACTCACCGTGTCCCTCATCTTCGATTCCACATCCGCAAATCTTATGGCAAAATCCTGCGTACGCTCTATTATCTGGCTCGCAGCCTTAATCATATCTTCCTGATTGTTAAGCTGTCGCACCTGAGTCCACATCATCTCCAATATTCGCAAGTTCATATACATAGTCTGAGGCCCCAATATAAGCACACCTTTGTCATATGCCTCCTTCCAAAGTCTGCCGTCATTCATCAAAGCCAAATTCAACGCACCTTCTGTATGAATATACATTATCACAAAATTCAGCTTATTATACCCCTCCTTGATGTATTTGCTATAGTCCTTCTTAGACAAGCGTTCCACCTGTGCACGCACGCTTGCGATATGCTCTTTCAACCATTTTGCCTGATCCTCCGGATCTTCCGTATTCACATAGCGCTCATATGCCGTAAACGACATCTTCGAATCAACCACAACATCTCTATGATTAGGAAAATGCAACACAAAATCTGGTATCAAGAACCGTCCGTCGTCATCCTTTATAAGCTTGCCTGACTTATCTCTCAAGTGAGCTTGTGAGGAGAATTGCTCACCATCCTTCAAGCCAAGATCCTCAAGTAGTTGTCTAAGCTTCAACTCCCCGAAATTGCCTTGCACCTTCACCTCACCAGTCAAAGCCCTTGTCAAGCGCGCAGCGGTCTCTCCCAAATCAGCGCTATTCTTCATATTCGCCTGAATAGTCGCATCAAGTTTGTGAAGGGCCTCCTGATGCTTCTCTTTAGAATCGTTCAATGCCTCACGCATCATTTTAAGACTCTGCTGCAAAGGATCCACGATCTTAGAAACTTGCTCCACATTTCGTTTGCCGAGTTCCTCCTGACGTTCCTTGAACACCGCTTCCGACGTAGTACGTATCTGCTCCTTCAGCAGTTCCGCCTGGGCCATCATCTGTTCCTTCAGCAGCTTCAACTGCTCGTCCGAACTCACCTTCAATTGCTCTAATTGCCTGTCAAAATTCTCTTGCTGCCTCCTCAAGTCGCACTCATGCGCTTCTGCCATTCTACACCGTGCCAGATCCGCCTGTTCACGACATTCCGCTAACTGTTTCATGGCGTTCTCCGCATTTGCCGCCTGCACATCACGTTCCGATGTAAGCTGCCTAATCTCAACCACATAATTTTCAATAGTGCGACTCTGCTCCACCAGCTTCAGCTCTAAGGCACCAGAATGCGCCTCGGCATCCTTTTTAGCAGTTTTCCGACCCACAATAAAACCGACAACCGCCATAGCCACAACGCCTACAACAGCAATCACCAACATTATTTCCATATCATTTTATTTTACAAGTCTTCCGAGCGTCAATACCAAACGAGATACTTAAAAAGGCTCTGTTATTGTTTTTATTATTCACATCTCACATAACACACAAACTGAATACAAATATAATAAAAAAATGCGCCATTAAAGAATGACACATTTTCTATTCCACGTTTTTACATTATTAAGCCTTATTTATCATTTCTCCGGTGAGGATTTCGAGGGTAAAACTTGTTCAAAGCCTCCATGCCAAACTCCTGAATAGCGCATTTCACTTTAAACATTTTCTCCCAACTGAGCACCTTGTTAAATCTCTCATAATAAGACTTTTCGATCTCATTTTGCTTTATTTCCAAATTCACAATACGTTCCATGATACGCCGATAGTCCGCTTCCGACTTCGCAACTTTCCCTTCGCGCACCAATCTGCCCATCTCACGCCTAACCTTCCTCTGCTCATTCATCATTTCGTGAAATATCGGGAAAAAAGCACTTGCCTCTTCCTTAGTAACCCCCGCCTTCTCAACAACGAAACGCTCAAGCATCTGCTTATACTTCTCTGGATTAAATTTCGTCCTCTTATCACCCGAAGACTGTGCAAACCCAACTAAAGAAAACAGGGCGAAAAGAACAAATAACAACTTTTTCATACTTCTATTCTCTAAAATTCAAATACACATATTTAATCATTAGGTCCTGCCAAGTAAGCATAGACATCTTCATAATCCAACATCGCGTAATTCATTACATCTCTGCTGAAATCCTCGTCATAAACGGCACCTTGCATGTCCGCCATCATGTCCGCCTCATCCGAACCCTTATCCAAAGGAAGCACAAACATAACAAACCCTACGATACAAGCCGCAGCAACACAAACCGCATACTTCCCGTACAGGCTTATACGCCGAGCAGGTCTCTTGTCCTCAACCGCCTCAACATCACCAATCCTCCTCATGACCTTCTCTGTCAAAGAGTCAAAATACCCTTCAGGAACAGTAAACTGCCCTTTGTCGCTTAAATGCCTCTTTGCATTCACTTCATTAATGTCCATATATTCATTCTTTTATCAGACACAGAACCGCAAATAATCATTGCTATAGTTCACGCATCTACCTATAAGACACAATTATATATATATAGTTTAATTAGCACATCATTCTTTAGACTTGAAAAAGTCCTCAATTTTCTTCACCGCATGATGATACGACGCCTTCAAAGCCCCCACGCTCGTGTCCAGAAGTTCCGACATATCCTCATACTTCATACCCTCAAAATACTTCATGTTAAACACGACCCTCTGCTTGTTAGGCAGCGAAGAGACAACCTCCTGCAGAAGCGCCTGTACCTCATCACCGTCAAAATAGGGGTCGCTAGCCAACTGTTCAGCCACACCTTCCATATCTGCCTCCACACTCTGGTTCTTTTTGTTCCTATTAAGAAAAGTCAGACTCTCGTTCAACGCAATCTTATACAACCAAGTCGACAATTTAGAGTCGCCTCTGAAAGAATCTATGCTAGTCCACGCCTTGACAAACGTATTTTGCAGCACATCATCAGCATCATCATGAAGCACCACAATACGACGGATCTGCCAATAGAGCGTCTGACTATATTCATTCACAATATCTTCAAAAGCCCTACTACGCGTTTGCCTGTCATGTAATCGACTTATTATATCCTCCTCCTTAAGACTTCCCATCGGAAATTAGCACTAGTATTTAGGGGTTCGCAAAAACAGGAATCCAAATTCATACCAGGTTCCCATCTCACAAACATTTTATTATTTTGACTCAACTCAAAGCAAAAAGTTTAGTGCAAAAATACTAAATCCCCATAGAAAAACCACATAGCCCCCGCTCAATAATTACTACCACCACAGAAAAAAGTACAAATTAAACTTATATTTATAAAAATAATAGTTTTATTTATACAAATATAAGTTATATTCTTACAAATATTACTTTTATTTATAGTTTTCTCTGCGGCGTATAAATATTTCCACCGAAGAAACTCCGATTTTGCACAGCCTATACATGGCATATAAAACACCGCATTCGCAGACAGAAGAAAAAGAAGGCCTTACAAAAATCATTCCAACATTAAATCGAAAGAAAAAATGAACTATATTTGCGGCAACTCCCGTTGCAGCAAATTGCAACAAAGGAACTACCGACAAACAACAAATTATTATGCAATTAGGGGTATTTGATTTAGCCTCATGATGGTCTTATATGAGATTAAAGAAGAAAGATACATTCATGGACTACAGAAAACAAGAATTTGAACGCCTGTTCAAGAATAACTATCCGCACATGTATCGCATGGCCTTCTCGATGGTGGAGAATGCCGACGATGCCAAGGATGCTGTGAATCAGGTGTTTGCTCAAATCTGGCGGCGAAAGCCACGGGTGGCAGACGAGAGTATTCGCGGCTACTTGTTGGCAGCTACCCGCAACCAATGCCTGCACACGCTACGCTCACGTCAGTTGCAACGGCAGATGGAAGATGAACTTCAGAAAGACATAACCGTCAGAGAATGCGAAGAACACGAGGAACTGTTGCAGCAGCTCCGGCAAGTCATCAATAACAACCTAACGGAGCAAGACCGGCGCGTACTGAGTCTGCACTATGATGAGGAGATGACCTACGCCGAGACGGCTACCGTCCTCGGCATCAGTTCCTCGGCAGTGAACAAGCACATCACACGGTCGTTGGCAAAAATCAGAGCAACCCTAAAAAAAGCGAAGTAAGATGAAGACAGAAGATATTGACAAGAAAATCAGCATGCCTGACGTTGACGCAGAATGGGCACGATTTGAGCGCGAGGTAATAGGCAAAAGTCCCAGACCATACAGATGGACTGCAGCTGCATGGATTGGCAGCATAGCAGCAGCCTTTGCACTACTGTTCATTCTAAGCAATGGAAAAGAGGAAAAGGCAGAACTACCCGCCGTGGCAGAGCAGACAAACGAACAGCCTTCTGTAGCAGAGCAAAAAGAACTGCCTTTAGTAACAGAACAAAAGGAGCAGCCTTTAGTGGCCGAACTACAATACGAGAATCGTCTCCCTGTTATCAAGGGAGACGAAAACGGTGCCACAATGCGCCTTGCAGGTACAAATTTCAAAGACGAAAATCTTACGCAGCCTGATTCAAACATTCAGAAGCGCATCGCCAATTTGAAGATAGTATCTTCTTTTTCATCACCTCCTGATTCTAACACATGGAGACTAGGACATACCCCAAGACTCAATAAGAAACCGTCTGACAACCAAACACCTACTCCTTTGGAGAGCCGCATTGCAGGTTTGGACAATCCTGAACACAGACTTTTATCAAGTGTAAAACTTTTGGGATCAGACCCTGTTGGTGAACTAAAGTTTATTGCGAACCACATTTACGGAGAAGAACTAATCCAGCAAATGCATATTGTGACATTCAGAGCATCGAAGAGACACAAATGGATGCCTTTCTACTACAAGGAAATGGAACGGCTCATGGCACCTAAAAACTTGTCGTTCGGGATAGGATGCGATCCATCAAACTCAAACGAGTGGATATTATATTATGACTCTGTTGCCCACTCTCTCATCTATAAAAAATCAGGAAAGAACATTTGGTGGTCTATGAGAAGAGCCATATCCAAAGAGAAGAAAACAAGCGACAACAAAACAATATGGGTGGAAAGAAAAAAGCCGAAGAAGATTAGAGGCGTCAAAGTGGAAACATCTTCAATAGCCATCACCGCAAAGCAGGCACAAGACCTAAGGGCTATGTGGACGGACGCTGTAGCATGCGCAAATAATGCCCGGAAAGCATCTGTAATGAAGGCATACACAGCCGACTTCTGGAAATACGAATTTCCTTTTGGCGAATTAAGAAACAAAATGACATACATTTATACAGGACTAAATCCATTCACTAAGTTCACAAATGATTTGGTGGAGGCTGTCCGCACTGAAAATACAAGTCTCAAAGACTCTCTGTTGGCAGACACCACATTAAGCAAATGCCTTTATGACATGAAGGAATACATGAAGCCAGTGCATCTAATAGAAGATTCACTCGTATTAGTGGTCAACAAACAGGTGCAACCAGATTCCCTGTGCAAACTGATAAGCAAGAGGCCAAAGCAATACTTCCATCAGAAAGGATTGATAGTTAAGGCCACAACAATGTGGACTGCAATTGGCGCGAAATTCTCTTCGGGATACGACAAAAACTGTCCAATCATGGAACTGACCACCCTTCCCGACACTCTTAGCGACACATACGTCAGCCTGCACCCTGAGATGAAAGATACATTGCGTCACATTTCGGGCATCGTTCTTGACGAAAACGAAAAGCCACTCGTCGATGCATGGGTAAGCATATCCGGAAACACAGGTTCACCGACAGACTCCACTGGACGATTTTCTTTCTGGGCACCTCGCTCAGTAAAATTACTCCGCGCCGAATGTACCGGTTATAAAAAGACAAACATCAAACTTTCGGACACAACTCTCGTCATTCACATGGAGGATATAACAAAGATTAAAACTGTAAAAGTGCTTCCAAAAGAACAAATTAGGGAAATTCAGGGATTACCAGGGTATACCAAAAGCGATTCCATAAAAAGATAATATATAAACAACCAAAATACGAGTCGGGCAATACACTGAGATGGGCAAGGCATTTTTTGATGCTAAAAACCCTCTTTTGGAAACTAAAAAAGAGACCTGCCCGAATTTAGGACAGGTCTCTAATATTTTATATTTCAGAGTCTATTTACTCCTCGACAGCAGCCTGAGCAGCTGTTAATTAGGCTTGCTTTTCAGCGAGTTATAAAATGTCGTACAACAATGTGTCAGCAGGGGGTATTTTAATAAAAATCAATCATATAAATCGTGTAATCTGTCATTGTTAATGAATATGATAGGATACCATAGCAAATATGATAAACCCATTACAAAATTTCGTTTTAATAATTCGATTGTTAAATCTGCGCTAATATCACTTGAAAACAATTCACTGATACTCCAAATTGCCATTATGACCATTGCAATAAATGGAAAATAATAATACGCATTATCTTTTGTGTTTCCTCTCAATAGCCCAATAGTAAAGACTAATGAAGATAACAGCACACACAATGTTAAACTAATTTCGTTTGTATCTTCAAACTTCAGCATTGAGAAACAGTCGTTTATAACAGTTTGAGCAAAGAAGAATAGTATAAGAAACGACAATAGGCACAAATTACTATTAACCAACTTATTCCATAACGTTCTATTTGCATAGGCTATCTTTGATATTTTAACTGCTTTTTTTGCATCATTGGTTTTAGAGAATGATTGTTTCCAACAGAAATCAAACAAATCATCATAGCCGTTTTTGAAATATTTTATTTTACCTCTGCTACTATATGGAGAGTTATCTATTTGACATAGTGGCTTTATTTTCCCCCATAGCATAGACTTTATATCATCTTTACGATATAATTGAGTCGTAGTTATCACACGATATATGGCGTGCATAAGCATAATGTCATTTTCGCAATTGATATTATCTTGTATCCCATATACCAACCAATTCGTTTTTATTCGCTGGCAAAGTTGTTCGATTTTATCATCGTATGTATGATAATAAAACTCTATCATTCTTCAACACTTCCGTAAATATTTGCCATTTCTTTCATTATCTCTTGGTGCTGTGCTTGATTTCTCATAAACTGCATCCAAAGGTCATATAGTTTGTCATTCCTGTTCGGCAACTTCAAATCTTTCAATCTTTGGATTTCTTCTTTTAGAGTAACTATTTCACGTCTCAATAAGTCAAGTTCTTCTTGATTGCCGTTTCCTTGTTCTTCAGTCAAGAAAAAAGTTACAGGCACTTTGAATATGTCGGAAAGCTGTCTTAAGATGGCTGTGTTAACATCTTCTTTCTCCAACATATCATAGACAGCCTGTTTGGTTTTGCCTAATCTCCGAGCAAGCGTAGGAGCGTCCATTTTTTCTTTACTCATTAACTCCTTGATTTTCAATCCTATGCACATTGTGGTAAATTTTTTCTTGAAAATAAGTCCATTTTTTCTTGCTTGTTAGTAAAGTTTTTCTTTACTTTGCACCGTAAAGTTAAACATTAAACTTCAAATCACCGAAAAAATGGCAAAGAAAAAGACAATTACAGGCGAATTAGAGCCTATGAAAATCGGCGAGAGTAAGGAGTTCCCTGCATCGCTCTGCACCACTGCAAGAAGTATGGCGAGTATGCTCGGTTTCAAATGGAACAGAACATACAAGACCGAGACAGACCGTGAAAGACGTGTCGTAATAGTAACCAGAACAGCGTAATGAAAGGACTTAATAAGAAAGCATTTGATTTGAAATTCAAGTCTCCACAATTTTTGGGCGATTATAAGCAATACTACTTCGAGTTTACAGGAAGTCGTGCAAAATTGAACGGAGTGATTTTGAAGAAAATTGAGATGCTACAACTTATCAGCACGTACGACAATGAGTTAGCAATGTCATTGCTTTCTGAAAGGTTCATTTCATACGAAGATGTAGCAATGCACTTTATGAGAGGCCTGTTTCAATTCTGTAATGTTAGCATCAATTCTGATGCGGCAAGATTAAAAATAGCATTATTAAACAAACAACAAAAATGACTCCCGAAGAAAGACATCTTGAAGTTATGAAGCAATGTAGAGAACTTAATAAGCGATTAAAAATACTCTTGTGCTTGAATATAACGGTTTTAATAATAAATGTAATAAACCTAATTAAATTGATTTATGGATAAGTTTATGAGCCTCAGCCAACTTGCAATGTCAATCTTTATGCTAATTGGCACAATCGTGTGGGGAATTGCCCACCTCATCAAAGGAACAATCGGATTATTCGGCTTCTGTGTAGTTCTCCTGTTCGTCTATCTGATATGGATACTCGTTCGTGAGAGTTATCGTGAATACCAAGAAGAGAAAAACAAGTAAGCAATGGCAAAGGTAATAGAAAACAAAAAGGGTTTTCGGGTGATACAGGTTACTTTATCGGATTGTATCAAGTGGGGCGGTTTGGGTATCTGTGATTGGTGCAATGAATGTATCGGCTCAACAGGGTACTACGTGGCAGTTCTAAACTCTGTGATGTGCGATAAGTGCTACAACGATTGGTGCGAAAGAGCTACCTACTATCCCGAGGACAGCAGAGTGGAGGAAAAGAATTTCAACTATATGAAATCCGTATTAAATCTGTAATGATATGGCATCACATACCAATCCCATTTGCGCCAAGTGTGCAAAAGCCTATGAGCAGTTGAATGGTCGCTACTGCACCGTACTAAAAAGGCTCGTGGAATACGCAAAAGAGCCTCCCTGTAAAACCTCTAAACAGAAACAGTAATGCTCACACTCAATTTTTCAGATAAGTCAGTCACCTATGACACGTTCATCCACGATGTTGCCGCTTCGGTAGTGCGTATGCTCTCCGAAGTACGCAACGACCCCGAGACAGTCAGCCAACGACAGGCATACACGATGTTCGGACGTGGCAATGTCGATAGATGGCGCAGAGAGGGCAAGATAGAGCCTTGCAAACGTCCCGGCAAAGTCGAGTACCGCACGGCAGAGTTGAGAGCATTACAGAACGTGAAACAGGACTATTTCAAGATATAACATAAGGGAGTGTAGCTCAGCGGAAGAGCGGCGGTACGTACCCAAATGGCAAGCAGCAGCAGGTCGCAGGTTCAAATCCTGTCACTCCCACAACAGACAACTGTATTTCAATAACTTTAATTTTCAACATTATGAGCAATGCATTATCATTAGCCCAAGAGTTGCAACAGACAAAAGCAACCGATGTGATACGCAATGAGCGTGTCCGTAGTCAATTCATCAACGTCTATAACTCCATTTGGAAAGAGGGCGGCGAACAGGTGTACGAGCGTGAAGCAATCTATTTCAACTCACAGTTGAGAGACAAGGCAAACCTCCGTGAGTGCTCTGGTACATCAATCTTCTACGCCTTTATCGACCTCGCTGTAAAAGGTCTTACCCTTGCACCGGGAGCACAGGCTCTCTGTTACCTCATACCTCGCAATGTCAAGGTAGGCACAAACCAACAGGGCAACGACATTTGGGAGAAAGTCTGCAACCTTACAATTTCGGGATATGGCGAATTGGTGCTGCGCAAGAATGCCGGACAGATACGCCACGCCGACAATCCTGTTATCGTGTACGAGGGCGACACATTCCAATACGGCGAACAGAACGGACAAAAGATAGTGAACTATATGTCCGCTTTCCCTCGCAAGTCCAATAAGATTATTGCCTGCTTCTTGAAGATTACCCGTGCCGATGGTACGATAGACTATTCTGTGATGACCGAACAGGATTGGATGCGACTTAAAGGTTACAGCGACAAGCAAAACTCCTACTTTGACCGCAAGACTAACCAATGGGTAGTCAACTCTAACGAACTCTACAACAAGAACGGTCAGATTGACACAGGTTTCCTTATGGCAAAGTGCGTGAAACACGCTTTCAAGACCTACCCGAAACTGAATATAGGTCGTGGCTCCGCTCTCGAAACTGAAATCATCGAGCAACAACAGACAGACATCGACCCATACGGCGGTGTTGGAACAGAGCAGCCTCAACAGCAGGAACAGCATTTCGCACCTGCACCCGATATGTCCGCAGGTGTAACAATCGACCCTGCAAAGCAATCAGACAATGCAGACGACACATTCTAACCCAATACAACTATGTCACAGGAATTAGCAATTATCAAGCAGGAGAATATACAGACTATCGTGTCTGCCGCTCCACAGTCCTATAAGGACAACAAACTATCTCGTGAGAACTGCGAAGCTGCCGGGCAAGCAATCCTCGATGCTATTGTGCAAGGAGGAATGACGGACGAACTCGACCAACGTGCGGCACAGTACATTGAGAAAGCACGCAAGACCGTCAAGAAGATGAACGAACGCCGTGCGCCTGTTACACAACTGTTCGACACAATCCGCAAGGAGTTCACCGTAATGGAGAATGCCATCGACCCTACCAAAGAAGGTACAATACCATTCAAGTTACAACAGTTCCGCAATAAGTTCGCCGCCAAGAAACGTGCCGAGGAGGAGGAACGCCGCCGTAAGGAGTACGAACGCCAACAGGCAGAGGCGGCACGTACCAAGATGCGACAGGACATTGAGGACGATTTCAAACAGCAGTTCCAATCCCTTGTGAACAGAGACTGCAACGCTCTGACTGCCATTGATAATGCCGTTACCCTCGACAACTACGAAGCATCATTCGCACAGGTCAAGGACTATTCAACGGAACTTCCTGCCGACTTCCTCTACAACCTGCACACCCTCATTCGCATTCCTGCCGGAATAACCGTAGATGAGATACGCAAGGCAGAGATTGAAACAAAAGAACGCCTTGCCAAGCAGTTCAAGGAGCAATACGAGTTCGAGATTGACAGCACAAAGCAGTACATCATCGACCGTCTGCCATCCAAGAAAACCAACCTCGAACGTATGGCACAGGCATCAGCCGAGGAAGCTGCACGCATCAAGGCTGAAATGGAAGCACGTCAGCGCAAGGAAGCCGAGGAACAGGAGGCAGAACGCCGCCGCAAGGAGGAGGAAGAAAAGCAGAAGGCAGAAATGGCACGTCAGCAGTCCGAAATGGAAAGCCTGTTCGGTCAGCAATCCATTGTTTCTTCCGGCTACCAACCTAAGGTTAAGGTTGCACAGAAAATCAACCTGCTCAATCCCGAGGGCATTATGCCAATTCTCTCTATGTGGTGGAGCAAGGAGGGTTGCCACCTCACTGTTGAGGAACTCACCAAGATGTTCAAGAAGCAGATAACATTCTGTGAAAAACTCGCCAAAGAGGGAACGTACATCAGCGATGAGAGTGTGGAATATGTCGAGGACGTAAAAGCGAAGTAACTATGAATTGCTGTGATGAAATTTGGAAACCTGTTGTTGGTTTTGAAAGCAAATATCTTGTAAGTAACCTCGGCAGAGTTAAGAGTATCGGAACTTACAATACCTGTAAGAAAGGGATTATGAAACCTATGGTCAATAGAGAGGGATATTTACATATCAATTTCTTTGACAATGGTAGGAAAAAGGATATTGGGATACACCGTGTTGTAGCACAAGCATTCATTCCTAACCCTAACGGTTATAAGTATGTTCATCATAAAGACGAAAATCCATCTAACAACTGCGTGGATAATCTTGAATGGTGTACCAATTCTGCGAATATACGATATTCTTGTGGTAGGCAGGTTGCCCAAATGGATAGCAACGGCAATGTTATTAGAGTGTTCAACTGTATTTCTGACGCTTCCAAAGAACTAAACATTCCTGTTAGCAACATAACAAAATGTTGCATTGGGAAGAGAACGTCAGCAGGCAATTATTCTTGGAAATATGTATAACAACTACGATTATCCTCTTGGTGCGGACACGCCCGATGCACCGTGGAACGAGAAAGAGCCTCACTATGTAAAGTGCGAAGCCTGTAACGGTAAAGGTTGCCATTGGCACGCCTACAACTTCGAGACAAACGAAGAGACCGAATGTACAGAAGAAACGTGGTTGTGTCTCCCCAAGACAGAGGAAGAAGCAAAAGCCAAGCGACAACACTACATACAAGGCGAAAAGGAGACCTGCGAAGTGTGTGATGGTGTCGGCGAGGTTGAGTACGAAGAAGATTACGAACCCGATTACGATGATTACTATGAGCGATAACTATTACAGCAGAAGTGAGGTCAGTAACTCTGACCTCACCGAACTGAAAAACATCTTGCACCCACGTATGCAGTTTGGCGATAAGGAAGCTGCTTTCCGCTTCGGCTCGTTGGTCGATGCCATCATCACAGAGCCGTCAAAGGTGGACTACTACCGCCTAACAGTGGACGATGTGCCATACACAGAAGATGAGTTCCGACACGCACAGGAAATGCAAAAGGCTCTCCGTATGGAAGCACGCAAAGATGCGTTCCTTGCCAAAGTGCTTGAATGTGCCGAAACGCAACGCTTTATGGTCAATAAGGCACAGCAGTTCACATACTGCGAATTTCCGTTCACACTCGATACCCGTTGCAAATGGGATTGGTGGCTCGGTGCTTTCGGTGGCGACCTCAAAACAACATTCGCTGCCACACAGCAGCAGTTCGAGGAAGCTGTTGATTTCTTCGATTGGGACAGAAGCCGTGCCTGGTATATGGACATCGCAAACAGCAACCGTGATTTCATCTACGCCATCAGCAAAAAGAACTGCCGCATATTTAAGAAGTTCATCACACGTGGCGATGAGGTCTATAATCGTGGTCGTGAGAAATACGAAGAATTGGCATTTCAGTATTGGTGCTTAACCCCTCAAATTTAGCCCTATGGATATATTCTGCAAGGTAACAGCTCACGGTCTTGTGCCGCTCTATGATAGCGACTACGACTTGAAGAAACGGCTACGTGTCGGCTCTGTTGTCAAGTGCAAGGTTAGCAACCCTCGCAACTACGAACATCACAAGAAGTTCTTTGCATTGGTGCGCCTCACGTTTGATAACCTGCCGTCCAACCTTGCAGAATATTTCAAAATCCACAATGAGGAAGATATGCTGCGCCGCTTCAAGCGAGACTTGGGCTACTTCAAAACAAGCCTCAACGAACGAGGCGAAAAGGAGATAGAATACCAAAGCATATCATTTTCGGCAATGGAACAACACGAGTTTGAACGCTTCTACAATCAGTGCATCGACCTTGTGCTATACAAGTACCTCAAAGGGATAGATAAAGAAGATTTAATCACAGAGATAGAGAACTTTAAGTAATGAACAATATACTGAAACATAATCTGCGTGTCGAGCCTTACGAATACCAACGTGAGGGCATCTGCTTCGGATTGGAGCATAAGCGCATTATCATCGGCGATGAGCCGGGATTGGGCAAGACATTGCAGAGCATTGGCATAGTCGATACAGCAAGAGCATACCCCTGCCTCGTTATCTGTCCTTCCTCGCTCAAAATAAATTGGCAACGTGAGTTTGAGAAATTCACAGATAAGAGCGCACTTGTGCTTGACAATAACGTCCGCACCACGTGGGGTTATCTTCTCTCAATGGGCGTGCATCAGGTCGCCATTGTCAATTATGAGAGCCTGCGCAAATACTTCGTGTGGGACATCAAGGGCGGCAAGCAGTTCCGACTGAAAGACGTAGTGTTCTGTCCGCAGATGCAGCAGTTCAAATCAATCATCATAGATGAGAGCCACCGTGTAAAAGACCCCTCCGCACAGCAGACAATCTTCACCAAAGGTTTGTCCGTTGGCAAGGAATACCGCATACTCCTGTCGGGTACACCTGTTGTAAATCGTCCCGAAGATTTAATCGCCCAACTTTCCATCTTGGACCGCATAGGCGAGTTTGGAGGACGTGCCAAGTTTATGGCTGACTACTGCACCGACCCCAAAGACAAGACCGCCGTTCCTGCCGTTCCTCTGTCAGTTCTTTCAAAGCAGTTGTACGATACCTGTATGATACGCCGAGAGAAAGCAAAGGTGCTTCCGCAGTTACCCGACAAAACACGAGTGGACTTGTACGTGGAGATTTCCAATGATAAGGAATACAACCTTGCTGCCGCCGACCTTGCCGCATACTTGCAGGAGTACACCGAGTGTACCGATTGGGAGATACGCCGCAAAATGCGTATGGAAGCACTTGTGCGCTTTATGACGTTGCGTTCCTTGGCCACCAAAGGCAAGATAGCGCAGGCGGTGGACTTCATTCGCACATTCCTCGACAGCGGAAAGAAACTCATCGTGTTCTGCTCTCTCCACGAGGTTGTGGACGAACTGCAAAAGGTGTTCCCTCGTGCGGTAACGGTTACAGGACGTGATAGTATGGTAAATAAACAAGCATCTATCGATGCGTTCCAGAACAACCCCGATGTAAACCTCATCATCTGTTCAATCAAAGCTGCCGGAGTGGGACTGACACTTACAGCCTCATCAAACGTGGCATTCATTGAATTGGCTTGGACGTATGCCGACTGCTGCCAATGTGAGGACAGAGCGCACCGCATAGGTCAGAAAGACAACGTAACCTGTTACTACCTGCTCGGACGTGGCACAATCGACCACACCATTTACAACCTCATACACCGCAAGAAATCTATTGCGAGTGAAATAATGAACTCGGACGATGATATACCAACCGATGAAATATACTTCGATGAGTTGGTTAATCTCTTCCTCAATACATCGGGATAATGGATATATGCAAAACAGACGTGCAGAAGATTATCAAGTATTTCGATGATGCTGCCAAAGTATATGACACCCTGCCCGGACAACGCAACAACTGTCGTGCGTGGGTTATACGACAAATGATAAAGAAGTTAGAAAAGAAATTATTCACCTTTAATTCAGTTCAAAATGAAGAAAAATGACATCGTTGATTACGTAATCAACAACACGACTTTAAGTCGTTCGCAGGCAATCGCCGCCACCGAAAGCGTGGTAGAGGCTATCAGCAGTTCACTCGTAAAGGGTGAGAGTGTGTTCATTCGTGGCTTTGCAACAATCAAGGCAGTTACCACAGCCCCTAAAAAGGCTCGCAACATCAGCAAGGGTACTGTTGTCAGCATTCCGGCACAGAACACCGCCAAACTCGTGTTAAGCAAAGAATTGAAAAACCGTATGAACTTGAAAGAATGATGGTAAACTATTTCCTTTCAACGGTCCGCTACGAAAAGACCATGGAAAACGGACTCAACAAGACAGTAAGCGAACAGTATCTTTTTGATGCGCTCTCGTTCACAGAGGCAGAGGCAAGAACTATCGAGGAACTGAAACCCTACATCAGTGGCGAATTTAGCATTCCCCAAATCGTCAAGCCTCGTATTTCAGAACTGATGCTCTCCGAAGATGTATCGGCAGACCGCTACTACAAAGTAAAGGTTTCTTTCATCACCCTTGACGAAAAGAGCGGAGCCGAGAAAAAGGCCAACAGTTTCATTCTCGTACAGGCTTCGGACTTCAAGAACGCATACGACCGCTTCATTGAGGGTATGAAAGGAACAATGGCAGATTACGAAATAGTTTCCATTGTCGAGACACAGATATTGGATTATTACCCTGCAAAGTATGACGAAAAGTAAAGTAACAATTAAAGTAACAATCGCTGAAGCAATGTCAGCGAATAGAATGACTTTCGATGAGTTGATGGCTAAAAAGAACGCTGTCAAAACTCGAAAGGTACACAAGGATGAGGAACACCGCATACAATGTGCGTGTGTGCGGTGGTTCTCCCTCCAATATCCCAGGCTTCACGGCAGACTGTTCGCCGTTCCCAATGGTGGCAGGCGTGATGCTACTACGGCGGCAAAACTGAAAGCCGAGGGAGTTGTGGCAGGGGTGGCAGACCTCATCCTCTTGAAAAGCAACCGGGACTACGGTGCTTTGCTCATTGAAATGAAAACTCTCAAAGGCAGACAGCGAGACAGCCAAAAGCAATGGCAGAACATCGTCTGTGCTGACGGAGAGTACAAATATGTGGTGTGTCGTTCCTTTGACGATTTCCAACGTGAGGTGGACGATTATTTGAACAACGAATACTAACTCTCTATGGCACGAACTTCAAAAAAGGGGTTGGAATATTTCCCAATGGATATAGACATATTCAGCGACCTCAAGATAAGAAAACTAATCAAGTATCAAGGTGGGAAAGCCATTTCGATATATGCTCTGCTGCTCTGTAGCATCTACAAGAATGGGTATTACATAGAGTGGGACGAAGAGTTGCTTTTCATCTGCTCGGAACTGACGGGATTTGACGAGGCGTATGTATCAGAGGTTATCAAGACCTGCCTGTCTCTCGGGTTGTTTTCAAAGGAACTGTTCGATGCGGAGGGAGTGCTTACAAGCAAAGGTATTCAAGAGCGTTACAGTCGTATTTGTATTCAATGCCGCCGGGTGTGTAACATCACAGATTACAGCCTGCTGACACAACAGCAAGCACCAAGACCTCGGAACAGGGCAAACCAACGAAAGAAGGAGACTGAGAAACAAGACGCACCACCACGTTACGAACCATATTCGCTAACGCTCGACCAAGAGATTGAGAAACTGAAAGCAGATGAATGTTGGCTCGACCAATTACAGGTGCTTCACTCAATGAAAATAGAGCTGCTACGGAACAGCCTCGATGATTTTCGGGTGCAATGTGTAGCAGACGGCAAAGAGCGAGGACACCAATCATTGGCAGATGCCAAACAGCACTTCAATTCGTGGTTACGCATAGTGAATAGAAACAAAACAGCGAAAGATGATAACTCTAAATCCAAAGGACGAAATCAACGTAGAGGAAATGTTCTCTCACCTGATGAGCCGAAAACGTACGGCGACACGTTTTAGACTGCCATATACACCTAAACAGGTATATGCAATGCTCTATACAGCGTGTAAAGCCGAGGTCGCAAGCCGTTATCGTGAGTTCCAAGATACACAGGAGTACAAGCAGCACCTGTGGGACATTTCCAAGTGGCTCACATCGCAGGACTCCACATTCGGGCTTTTCCTCTGTGGTGGAGCAGGCAACGGCAAGACAACCATTCTCCGTGCTTTGCAAAACCTCACAGGATTGCTACGCTCCGATGAGGCTTGGAGTAGCCGACAGGACGAATACCCGGTACGTGGCTACATATTCATCACGGCAAAGGAACTCGTATTGCTTGCCAAAGCATACAACAACCCCACACGTGAGAACGAAAGCGATGTGTACAAGTTCAAGAGGCTACGCACCATTGAGATACTTGCCATTGACGACCTCGGGCAAGAGCCAAAGGAAAGCATACACTACGGCGACTTTGTAACTGCGGCAATGGATATTATCTCTTTCCGCTACGAAGAGCAGTTCTGCACGTTGGTATCTTCCAATCTTTCAGCAGCAGAGATAGCAACCTATTACGATGAACGCATTGCCGACCGCTTCCGTGAAATGATGCACATCATCAATTTCGGTGCGGAGCAATCATTCAGAAAACCAACAAACAAATGAAATGAGTATGAACACAGACTATGCATATTGTTCGGGCGTTACCTGCCCCATTCGTAATAAGTGTAAACGATACTTACCCGACCCTCCCGATATGCCTTTGTGGTGGATACCACCTGCATACAAGGAGAAGTTGAAAGAGTGCCCAGACTTTGAACCAAAAAACAAATAGCAATGAGACATTTAATCATTATCAAAAGTTTTATCAAACCAATTAAAAACAACAACAGTATGGAAAACAAGACAAAGAAAGTAGAAATCGAAATCCCGGTAGGGAAAGTTGCAAAATGGGTAGATGGTGTGCTTACCCTCGTAGATGAAAAGCCACAGGACGTAACCGAGCGTATCAAGACGTTTGAGGACGCTTTGGACGAGTTGGAAGTTAGAGCAGCCAACGGCGACAACAAGGCTAAAATGCTGTACGATGATTGGCACAATGTAACAACCGATAGCGACGATTTGATTGCATACCTCCAACTCCGCATCATCACCGCAGCTCTCAACGAGGGTTGGGAGCCTCAATTCACAAAGGGCGAACGCCGTTGGTATTTTTGGTACGACCTAATCACCAAAGAGCAGTACGACAAACTATCTGCCGAGGATAAAAGCCGTGTGGTTGGTCGTGGTGGTGGCGGTGCGAATGCGAACTGCGGTCTCGTTTGTGCGGTCGCGGGTCACGCATCTTCGGTCTCGGGCACGGACAACGGCTCTCGGCTCGCCTTCAAAAGCGAAAAACTCGCTGCCTACGCAGGTAGGCAGTTCGCCGAGATTTATGCCGACTTCTGTTTCAAACCAAAGTCGGAGGAGAAGAAAGGATAATGCAGGGGCAGTGTGGGGGCTGCTGCCTCCGCACTGCCATTTTTCTAACAAACAAACTGTAAGCAATGAGAAAGATTAAGTTTAGAGGTAGAGACTTCGCCGGGTTGTGGCATATAGGCGACCTAATACATAATGACGATGATTTGCTAATTCGCAATGGCTGTTTAAGCACATACATTGAAAACGAAACTGCAGGTCAGTTCACAGGGCTACTTGATAAGAACGGCAAGGAGATATACGAGGGGGATATAGTAGATGCTTGGAGTGCAGGGGGGCATCTACCTAATGGTATAATCAAATGGGGTGAAGGCATTGCAGGGTTCTTCATTATGCCTCCTAAATGCAATGCTGTATGGCATCTTGTAGGTAACGATGAAAACAAAGAAACATTAGAAGTTTTAGGCAACATCCACGACAACCCCGAACTACTGAAAGGAGGTATCTATGAGGGTAATTAAGTTTAGAGCGAAATGCCTTGACAATGGAGAATGGGTCTGCGGAGGAAGTTCTCTTATTTCCGATGATTTCTGTGTAATCCAAAAAGGAACAGAATTTTATTGTGAGACACGTGTCTATTCAAGAACGGAACGTTTTTTCCAATTGCAGGGTTTTGTGTGCGACAAGAAGACTCTCGGTCAGTTCACGGGATTGCTTGACAAGAACGGAAAGGAAATCTACGAGGGAGATATTATAGGTTGCCATAATCCCAACATCAAGCACTTGATATTCTATAATGAAAAGCAAGGTCGGTTTATGGCTGCTCTCAATGGCGATATTGAAAACGAAACCGCAGGACAATTTACAGGACTGTTTGACTTTTCTAAAAAGAAGATATGGGAGGGTGATATTGTAAACGTGTCGTGCTTGAACTATACAGGTCTTGCTGTAATAAAGTTTATTGATGGTGTTTTTTGTATGGTTGGCGAAAATTGGATTGAGTCCCTTAATGGTTTTGATACAGATAGTCTTGACATTATAGGTAATATCCACGACAACCCAGAACTATTAAAACGATAAGTTATGCGTATGCTTGATAAAATCCGACAGTTCCCACGCATAGAGTGGAAATCTATATTCGATGCACCATACGACAAAATCGTCTATGTTCTTGTCGATGATGGGTGCTGCCACTTCTACACTCAATTGGCTTGGAAAAATGAATTTGGCGAATGGGTGGATATTCCGCACGGTCATTCAGTACGTCAGTGGGCAGAAGCACCTGCGCATTTGATGTTTGGCGACAAACCAATTCTCGATGCTTGTTGCGGCGGCAAGATGTTCTATTTCGACAAACACGACCCTCGTGTATTGTTCCAAGACATCAGAGACGTGGAAACAACCCTCTGCGATGGGCGATATTTTGAAGTCAAACCCGATGTGCAGGCAGACTTTACCAATATGCCTTACCCGGACAACAGCTTTGCTATGGTCGTGTTCGACCCTCCTCATTTGGTACACTCTCGTGGAAAGAAATCAAAAATGGCTGATATGTACGGTTGCCTGTCCGAGAAAACCAAGCCTACGGGGTGGCAGCACATCAAGTATGGTGCATTAAACTCCGATTGGCGTGATTTGTTGGCCAAGGGATTTGCAGAATGTTTCCGAGTGCTGAAGCCGGGCGGCTTCCTCATCTTCAAATGGAACGAGACCGACATCAAAGTAACGGAAATCCTCAAACTAACACCTGCAAAACCAATCTTCGGGCATATCTCCGGCAAACGTGCCAACACCCATTGGATTTGCTTTATGAAAGGAGGTGCAGAATGAAAAAGAACAGAATGCCTGGAGAGTACCAAGTAAGAACGCAAGATTTAGATGGCATTAGTTTCGAGAATTGGAGTTTTGAAAAGTGTAAGTACTACTGTCGCAAGGGAACAGTGGTCGTATCAACCTATAAAAAGCGGTATGGTATAAGTTTGACCCTGCTTTGGCATAGGTGGTACAAACCATTTGACTTTTGCAAGTTCTCTCGCCGATTTAATCTCTTGTGGTTACACGTAAATTGGTCTTGGAATTATAGAAACAAAGTAGATAAAATAGTTTACGAACATCCCGAGAATGAAAAGTTATAAAGTATCCATCGTGGTAACTAAAACAATGTGGGTTACCGAAGATGATTTCAGAGAAGACGATGTGTTGGGGCAAGAGTTTGACGAGAGTGCTGCCATCAACTATGCCAAAGGAACTCTGATAGAAGAAATAAGAAATAACCCAAATCGTGGTACTGCCAAAATAATGGCTATATACGACCACGAAACAGGTAAACTTAAAACAAGGAGAGAAAGATTATGAACATCATTAAGAAAGTTATAGTGCCAACAGGTGAAATCTATGTTGCGCAAGGAGATAAAGGTTTAATAGAGTTCTTGACTGTTGGAGATTACGGCAAAGATGCGAATATCAAAGCCGATTTTCTTGGCATAACAAGAGAACTCAACGGAGTGCCAAATGGTGAAGTAATGCCATTAACCGAGAAATGGGTTGTTACAATATCAACGCAATATGGCTGCTCAATGAATTGTAAGTTCTGTGATGTGCCAAAGGTTGGCAAGGGCAGAAATGCCACATATAACGACCTTATTGGGCAGATAACAACAGCATTGAGTATGCATCCCGAAATAACCTCAACAAAGCGTCTGAATGTACATTTCGCAAGAATGGGCGAACCAAGTTGGAATAACGAAGTATTGCAATGTGCCAGAGATATAAGAAGGGCAGTAAGACCGTATGTTGGTCGCTCACTTGTTCATCCTGTTGTTTCTACGATGTTGCCGAAAGCGAATAAAAACCTCATACCATTCCTGCAAGAGTGGGTAGAAATTAAGAATTATGATTATAGAGGTTGTGCAGGACTTCAATTCTCTATAAACAGCACTGATGATGCACAGCGAGAGTATTTGTTTTCGGGCAATTCATTGTCGCTTTCAGAGATTAGCGAGATAGGCAAATTGTTGCCCGACCCCGTAGGCAGAAAGTATGCCCTTAATTTTGCTCTTGCCGATGACACCATAATTGATGCAGAGAAATTAGCAAGTTTGTTCAGTCCACACAAGTTTATGGTAAAGATAACACCTTTACACAAGACTGATGCTTGTGAAGATAATAACCTCAAGACAAGCGGAGGGTATGATTATTTTACTCCGTACAAAGACAAAGAGGAGGCACTTATAAAAGCAGGCTTTGATGTAATTGTTTTCGTGCCAAGTTATGATGAGGATAACGGCTTAATCACTTGCGGCAATGCAATACTTTCGGGCAGTAAGGTTAAAACCACACATAGAATTGAAACTATTGACGTAGAGTAACAATGAAAAAGAAAATCATCATAACCCTATCACGTGTTTTCCCGGTAACACACAGCCGCCGAGGTGAGCCGACAGGCTTTGCAAGCAAACTCGCTTCGGGAGAGAAGAAACACACAATCCGCAGGAACTACGACCTGTGGAAAGTCAATGCAGAGAAAATGGAACGAGGTAAATTCTACCTCTCCATACGTCAATGGTCGGGCAAACCCTACAACTCGCCACAGGTGGAGATAGCACAGCGACACAATCCTATCGGCGTTCAGCCTGTGGAACTCTACTACCACGCCGACAACGACACTATAACAGCCAAGATTGACGGTCGTGAATGGCTCGATGCAGATTGTTACACATTGGCAAAGAATGACGGACTTTCCGTGCAGGATTTCAAAGAGTGGTTTTTCGGCAAAGACCCAAAGGAAAACAAAGTTTTCAAAGGAGGTATCATTCATTTTACAGATTTCAGATACTGATATGTACAGGATAATGCCGGGCAGTGCCTATAACGGTTGCATACCGATAACAGTCTATTGGGTGCAAGTACGAAAGAAAACATTCTTTGGGTACAAATGGGAGAATATAAAAGGCTTTGACAGACGGAGCAGAGCCGAAGAATTATTAAACTTATTACGAGGAACAAAATGAAACTACTATACATAGACCTGTTTTGCGGAGCCGGGGGAACTTCCTCCGGCGTAAACTCCGCTCGCCTCGATGATAAGCAGTGCGCAACCGTTATCGCCTGTGTCAATCACGACAAGAACGCCATTGCCTCACACGCTGCCAATCACCCAGAGGCAATGCACTTCACCGAGGATATACGAACATTAGAACTCTCGCCATTGCTCACGCATCTGCAAAGCTGCCGCCGTCAGTACCCCGATGCGTTGGTAGTGCTGTGGGCATCGTTGGAGTGTACCAATTTCAGCAAGGCAAAAGGCGGTATGCCTCGTGATGCAGATAGCCGCACACTCGCTGAACACCTGTTCCGTTACATCGAAGCAATCAACCCCGACTACATTCAGATTGAGAATGTAGAGGAATTTATGTCGTGGGGCGATGTGGACGAAAACGGAAAGCCTGTATCAATGGATAAGGGCAAGAGTTACACACGTTGGGTGCGCAACGTCAAGAAGTACGGCTATAACTTTGATTTCCGCATACTCAATGCTGCCGATTACGGTGCGTACACCTCACGCAAACGCTTCTTCGGTATCTTTGCCAAGAAAGGCTTGCCTATAACGTTCCCCGAAGCCACACACAGCAAAGAGGGTTCTACATCATTGTTTGGCTCTTTGGAGAAATGGCGACCTGTGCGTGAGTGCCTGGACTTCGATGATGAGGGCGATAGTATCTTCGGACGAAAAAAGCCACTTGTTGAGGCTACATTGGAACGTATCTATGCAGGGCTGATAAAGTTTGTTGCCGAGGGCAAAGAAGCCTTTATTGTCAAATACAATTCAGTCAATAAGAGAACAGGCAAACACATACCTCCGTCCATTGATGAGCCTTGCCCAACTGTCGCCACGCAAAACCGCCTCGGTTTGGCAAAGGTACAGTTTCTTTCCAAGCAGTTCAGCGGCGACCCAATGAGTAAAAATGTGTCGGTCGAAGCACCTGCCGGAGCAATCACCTGCAAAGACCACCACGCATTTATATCGGTCCACTATGGTAATGGCTCTAATCGTTCTTGCGAACAGCCTGCTCCTACATTGACAACAAAGGATAAGATTTCTTTGGTAACCGTCAAGAGGTTTCTTCTCAATCCTCAATACAAGTCAAAGGGCAGTTCCATAGATAAGCCCTGCTTCACGCTCATTGCCCGAATGGATAAGATGCCGCCTTACCTCGTGGAAGCCTCAACACAGAGCAACGAGTTACCCGACTTTATTGTTCCTACCGAGGAGGGCTACAAATACTGCATCTACGATACCGACACTCCTATGATGGTAAAGATTAAGGAGTTTATGGCTCTGTATGGCATTGTGAAAATTACAATGCGTATGCTCAAAGTTCCCGAACTCAAAAAGATTATGGGCTTTCCCGAGGACTATGTGTTGGTAGGAACACAGGCGGAGCAAAAGAAGTATATCGGCAATGCCGTAGAGGTTACCATCGCTCGCCGTTGGTGTGAGGCTCTATGTGCCAAACTCAAAGAACACTTTAAGAACGCTGCTTGATATGGACGCAAAAACATTCTTCCAAAAGGTTGCCCTTATGCGTAAGGCTCAAAAGGAGTATTTCAAAACTCGCAACCAAACCGCCCTGCGTAACAGCAAGGCTCTCGAAACCGAGATTGACAAAGAGATTGAGCGTGTGAATAACATCATCGGAACACCTCAACAACCGAAACAGACCAATTTGTTTAACGATTAAATAACATTATTATGCACTCAACAGTATTGACAGAAATCATTGCATTTCTTCTCGGACGTAAGTATTACGCCAACATCATCGCCACCAAAGGCGTAGCCAAACAGGAAATTTGCTCGTACATCTTCGCCACTCGTGAAGCTGCCGAAAACCACCGCAGGGAAATTGAAACAACACTGTCGTTCCGCTTCGTTGAAACGGTGTCGTTCCGCTCCCGTAAGGTAAGTGTAGAAATGGCAGTAAAAAGTTAAACTGCCTGTATTCCGTTCATCATTTATCTTTGGGCTATGATATTCAAGAAAGTAAAAAAATGGTGGCAGTCGCTTCGGTACTACGTCATTGCCGACCCTGCCGATAACTCTGTTACACTCTCAAAGGCGTTGTTCAACCACATCAAGGACAACGCCCACGAGGGCGATGAGGCTCGTGTATTCGTGTTCAAGGTAGAACAGAGTTATGGATTTATGACCAATCCCGGTATAGAGCAACCAACACAGATGTGTGATATTCAGTACAACGACAAATATCAATGCATCGGATTTGAAACGCTCTGTCCGTCTGTCGGTCATATCCTCTATAACTACGGACTGAATGCCACACAACGTGTCAAATTGTCAGTCTCTGTCTGCCGAACGGCACAAGGTAAGTTATATTATCAATTCGACCGACCCGATGCAAAGCATATTAGGAAATACACGCAAGGCTGATATCACCTTTCATCGTGGGGGACGTATCAACATATCCGCTCGTGTGTCAAAGTCGCTTGGCTTGGCACACGGCGATGTTGTTGATATAATGGAGGGAACAGGCGAAACCTATTTGTACGTCAAGCATCGTGCGCCTGTTGTCGGCAAGCACGAGGGTATGGTGTTCCGCTCCAACAAGAACGGACACCATTGCGTAGCCTCATCAATCACTCTTTGCCGTTACATTATGTCAAGGTGCGGAGGTGGCGACAAGGTGCGTTTGTGCTGTGGCACTCCTGTCGAGTTACAGCACTACGGAACAGCATTACCAATCATCATTAAGTATATATTATGATTAAGGAGATTAAATACAACGGATATTCAGCCAATCCCTCGGACTATGAATGTGTCGATGGCGACTTGGCTACCACAATGGGGTTGATACAGGAGGACGGCACAATGAAACCTGTGCTGCCGCCGTCATTAGTTCTGCAACTCGAAAGCGGAGCTGCTGTCAAGTATATACACGAAACAGCCAATTTTAGGCATTACATCATTCTCAAAACAAACGGCTCACTGCAATGGTGGGACGGAGCGGAGACAAACACACCTGCATCGCTACGCACGTTTACAACGACTATCTATCAAGTAACGGCAGTCGGCAATACACTTATCGTTCTTGCTTCTGACGGTATGCACTATTTCCTATGGAAAGGAACTTCCGAGGGATATTTGTATTTGGGTACAGAGATACCAGAGTGTCCCTTGTCTTTCGGCTTGCAGGGAGAAATGGTACGAACGGACGAATTTGAGATTTCTTTTGATAGTATTAGCGAGGGCAGTATATGGAATGAGTTTACCGATGCAAACAAAACAAAGGTTACAAGCCAAGTGTTGGCCAAGGTAAACAAATTCATTGCGGACAACTCCACCAATAAGGGGAAGTTCATCTATCCATTCCTATTGCGTTACGCCTATCGCCTGTATGACGGCTCATTGACCAAGCATTCCGCCCCTATCTTGATGATTGCTTCCTCCGACCTTGCTCCGCAGGTTTTTTGGACTCATATCACAGGTAAAGGCTCGTACACAAATGCAAAGTTGCAAGTTGTAGGAATGTTGCATAAGGTCGATTTCGCCGCAGTCAATCAGTATTCTTTGACAAACATTCAGAATTGGAAAGACATTGTACGCTCGGTTGATATATTCATATCCAAACCAATATACACCTACGACCAAAACGGCGAGTGTACAGGGTTTAAGAACGTGGATAATAGCGATTGTTACTGTGTATGTAAACATACAAATCAAGCAGCAAGCACAACGACATATCCATTGCGTTATCAGTTCAACAAGTTCAGCAAGTTGTATGCCTTTACATACAATCCAAGCACCTTTACATATCCATCGGGACGTTTGATGCTCCCTCGCCGTAGTGTCGATGATGTGAAAAGCGACATCAAAAACTGTTCGCAGTTCTACTTCCTCGAAAGTATTAAGATTGAACAGCTCTCAATGGAGCGCAAATTGATTACGGTTGAGGAGGACTATTTGCAGTCGCTCGTTACTCGTGAGGTAATGACTGACGACTACGACAGCCACGATAAAATCATACCGCAGTATTCATTCCCATACAACAGCCGTCTGAACGTGGCAAATTTGAAAAAGGTGCTGTTCGGAGGACACAATGCGTATTCGCTATTTAACCATAGCGATGGATATGTGGCAAATTGGTCTGATGCCACACCTACTATGATGGATATACGAGTCTCTGTAAGAGTTTACGTGTTCATCAAGCAAGACGGTAAAGATATTGTCGTCAGAGGTGAATACGGCTCATTTGGATATAATATGCCGTTGCTGTTCTTCTATTACCCGAATGCCAATGCGTATAAGGCTATCATTGAACGTAACAACTATTTCAGTGATTACTACGAAATACCATTGGAGAAACACGATTTCTTGAATGGTGCGTTCTATTTCGGAGGTTGGGACGATGTCAGCACAGAAGCAACGAGTATCCCTTCGGTGTCGAGTGATGCAGAAAGAACGATTGAAGTTACCAACAAAATCTACACCTCCGAGGTAAACAACCCGTTCTATTTCCCGGTACTCGGCATCAACACCGTAGGAACAGGAAACATTCTCGGCATTTGTGCTGCCGCAAAAGCATTGTCCGAGGGTCAGTTCGGACAGTTCCCACTATATGCGTTCACATCGGAGGGAGTGTGGGCGTTGGAGGTATCAGCCACAGGAACGTACTCCGCAAAGCAACCTATCACACGTGATGTCGTTATCAATCCCGATAGCATCACACAGATAGATAGTGCCGTGCTGTTTGCCACCGACAGGGGCATTATGCACATCAGCGGCTCAACCGTACAATGTATATCCGACCGCCTCAACACGGAGGAACTGTTCAGCATTGCCGACCTGCCGAAGTGCGACAAACTAATCAACATCTTCAATGGGAAAGCCGATGAAAGCGAACAGGTAACCCTTGCCGATATAACCCTGCTGCCGTTCAATGAGTTTCTGCAAGGCTGCCGAATGGTGTACGACTACACCAATCAGCACCTCATCGTTTATAACCCTGCGGTCCGATATGCCTACGTCTATTCATTGAAGTCTCAAACGTGGGGTATGATGCGTTCCGACATAGTGGATAACGTCAATTCCTATCCCGAAGCCCTTGCAATGGCTGACGGTGCAAAACTCGTGGATTTCTCAAAGCCTGTGGCAGAGAACATCACAGCACTCATCATCACACGACCGTTCAAGATTGACGACCCCAATATGTTCAAGACAATCAACACCATTATTCAGCGTGGTATGTTCCGTTCTACACACGTTCAGCAGGTGCTGTATGGCTCCAACGACCTCATACATTGGCATACCGTATGGAGCAGCGTAGATAAGATTATGCGAGGTTTCAGAGGTACACCGTACAAGGCGTTCCGTCTTGCCCTTGTATGCAAGTTCGATAGGGGCGAAAGCATATACGGTTGCACAGTAGTATATGAGCCACGTATGACAAACCAAGTACGATGATTTTGTTTCTCATAGTTAGATTTAAGGTTAATAATGAAGAGAGCCGGGATGCGTGATGCACCTCGGCTCTTGTTTCTTAAAACGGCTTACATTTGCGCCTTACCTTGCCTGTTCTCGACACAAGCGATGTTTTTATCTTGCTTCGCAGGCTCTCGAATTTCCTCTCCCAATTGGCTTCACTGTTCGGATTGGTAATGCTCATCCAATCGGCAAGCACCCTGCAAACAAGGTATTCGTGTATCAGATTTTGCAGCAATCTTACGGTAGTGAGCGAAAAGCCTACGGGCAAGTTCAGTACGATGTGGTATTCCTCGGGGGCTGTCAATACATCGTTTAGTGCCTCCTGTCCGTCTGCTATCTCCTCTTTGGTGTAGGGGAACAGCATTTCCACACATTCAGCGTGAGCAAGGTTAAGCACCCTTGTAACACGGTCAATGTTGCCTTTCTCCGCTATGTCGAACACCTGATGCCGTGCGTGTTCATCGTCTGCTTTCATTATGTCGCCCTCAACAAACGAGTAGTTCGCTGCATCATATAACAGTTCCGAGCGTTTGAATGTCAGCGTTACAGGCTTTGTCTGCTGCTGACTGTTACAACAAGGATACATTAGTATGTCGGGCGTTCGGGGCGACTGCGTTTATACAATGCACGCTTCACATTCTCCAAACTCACAGCCGAATGTGCTATGTAAGTATCGGCATCTTCCTTGTTGGTAATAGCAAACCAATCACCCAATGCCATATCCACCAAATAGGCGTGAATGCCATTACCCAGACTGTCAGCAGATGCGTTGTTGTAGTTGCTTGGCAACTCAAATGCTAATGTCAGAACACCGTCATTGTCAATCTCAGTATTGATGAGGTTGTCGCTTGTGGTCTTATCCTCTGACAGATACTCTCCGAGCAGGCTTTTCAGAGCCGAGAAAGCATTTGCCAACGAACGGCGGATTTGATAACTGTTCTCTGTGTCGTCACTCGCCTGCATATTCGATGCGGCTTCATAATTCTTCTTGCCCTCTGCTTCACGTGCCTGTCCTGTCAAGTACGCTTTGTTCTGAATGTCATAGACAAGTTCTTTTACCTGTTGGGTAACTGTTAGTGTCTTTTTGTTCTCTGCCATATCTCTAAAAATTAAGTGAGTAAATAAATTAGTCGTATGTCGGGCGTGTCGGCTTCTTCTTGAAGAATGCCTTACGCATTATGTCCTCAATGTATGTTGCAGCCTCCGTAGCATACCCGGTCGCCTCGCTCTTGTTGGCAAAGGTGTACCATTTGGCGGTAATGTTCATCACAAAGAACGAAAACAGACTACGCTGCATACTCTCTGTTAGGCTCTCATCAAAGGCGGTGGATAGTCCCAATGTCAATGAATACTCGCCCTCTGCCTCCACCTCCGAAACAAGCACCTTTTTCAGCGAGTTGCAAACCATATTCTTACACTCGTTCCAAAAGCGTTCAAGCATCGCTTTGTCCTCATCGGTGGTCGAGATTACTTCGTATGCGTGTTCATCGTCCATCTTTGCACCTGTGTATTCGGTGGTCTTCGCCACTTCATCATACACAGTCTCTTTGTTCACTTTCAATGTTATCTCCATACTCAAAAACTAAATAGGTTATACGACACACCTATACCCACGTATGGGGCAAACTGCGGCGTGCCTTTCAATGTCATTCCATATCCCACCTGTATGCCAATGCTCCAACGCTTCGGCTTTTGGTAATGGGTGTTCGTTATGGTAGTTACCTCTCGTGGCATTCGGAATATCAAGCTGTCGAGGCTCGCACGGTAACCGCTGACGTATGCCGTATAGGTGCTGTCCTCATATACGGTCTGCGTTATGGGAACAACTACATCGGCACTATCGGGAGTAACCTTTTCGCTCATATCCTCGAAATGGTCATCGGGAACGCTTTTACCGAAATTCTGTACACTATCCTGCAAGTTTTTGCCGCTTTCGGGAAATTTTTGCACGTTTTCGGGCAATTTGGGAACGCTTACAGGCAATTTCGCAGTAATGTTCCCCAATGGCTTTTCCTCTTTCGGAACAGGCTTGTAATATGGAATAGTGTCCACAAATGTAGTCCTTATGGTGTCTCTGTATGGCTCTTGCTCTCTCATCGTGTAATGATGCACATTGAGGCATAGCGAAGCGACAAACACCGCCAAGAACAGCAACAGTGCTATGTTCTTAACCTTTTCCATACTTATAGTCCCAATTTATCAATGCGGCAACGTGCGTTCTGATGATAGCCTCACGTCCCTCCTCCGATGTGAGGTAGGCAAGGTCTTGCTCATTGTCCATAAAGAAATTTTCAGTCAGCACAGCAGGGCACTTCGTCTTGCGCAGCACATAGAAACCCTCCTCCCAATCGGGGTCGCCGTCCGAAAACTCTTTGCGTAGTGTCTGCCCGGCAAAGTTCTTTGCGGCTTCCACATACAGCATAGTGGCAAGTTCATCGCTCTTGGTCTTGCCTTTGCTTGTATAGGCACTCCAACCACGAGCCTTGCCCCATTCGCCGTTTTTCGATGCGTTGCAGTGAATGGAAACAAGCACAACGTTCTCTGCGCCCAAACGTCCGCAAATCTCGTTCACTCGCCTTGCACGTTCTGCAAGGGAAATATCTTCCGTCTCGGTTACGATACACTCTGCATCTAAACCCAAGAACTTCAATTCGCCCTCAATGGCTTCGGCAATCTCACGTGCATAGAGGTACTCCCTAAACTTTCCGTCCGGGCTTCTCTTGCCTGGTGTATTCTTGCCGTGTCCGTTGTCAATAAGTATCTTCATATCCTATTCGGTTAATCGGTGGTAGAAATCAAGTCGTATCTTTGAATAGACAGCCTCCACGTTGGTAAAGGCTCTTGCATTGTTCTGTGTCTCGGCATATACCTCACTCTCTACAATCTCTGCAACCCAATCAATCCATTCGGGGGCAGTGTACTGTGTCAAGGTCTTGCCTCTGTATCGGTGGTTGTCAAAGCGGCTGTTCCTGTCCTCGTGCAAGTTGCAGAGCAATGTCCGTATCTTCGCTTTGGTTGCTTCCTTGTTAATGATGTTGTTTTCCTCACGCACCTTTTTGATGATGCGGCACACACGCTCCACAGCCAAGTCAAAACACGTATTCGATATGTTCTTAATCTGCAACAGCGTGGCAGGTCGCATACCGTCCGCAATGTCATTCAGTAACTCATTCTGTGCGTCAGTCTTTTTCAGCAACTCGTTCATCACTTTGGCATTGTTCTTCATCGTGTTGTCAATGATGCTCTTGAACCATTTGAAAATGGCTACCCACATCAACAGCGAAAGGACAATGAAAGCTGCGCAAATCACAATCATAATCCCGAAGTTGCTGATACCCTCCGCAATCTCCGTTACACCCTGTACCTCATTCATAGCACGCCAATGATTAGTCGAGTTACACGCCCAAGAACTGCACCGCCTACGGTCAGCCCGAAGTCAATCCAATCCCATTTGCCGCCTGTCGCCTTGTCCTTGTATTCAAGACAAGCACCTGCAATCACAGAGGTATAGGCGGCGCAATAGTTCGTGTCGGCACAAAGTCCTATAAGGTAGCCGCCTGCAAGGTGTTTCCACCTGTTGCTTTGCTTAATCCATTCGATAAGTTTCTTCATATTGTTGCTGTTATAAAGTGAATACACTCAAATCAAGACCGTCCTTTTCTGCCCAACCCTCATCAAGCACCTGCTGAACAAACTGCAACGAGGTCATATAGAACTCCTGCAACTCCTCAAAGGTGGTGAACGTGTAATATACAGGCTCTTCGTCTGTGCCGAACTTGAACTTCACAGGCAATGACTGTCCGGCTGTATCTCTCGCACAGTCGTATGCAGCCTTGTAGTTGAATTGGTTTTCTGTGGACAACCATATAGGCATATCTTTCCACACCAAACCGCACAATATCTTTTCCTCTACGTTGCGGTTGATTTGGGCGATGATAATCTCCTTTATCTCCTCCATCGTAGGCTTACGTGTGAAACGCTCCCTATAAGTCCAACCCGATACACCGTCAGTACCGTAACCGTATATCAGTTCCCATTTGTTGCGACCGATTTTCATTAGGCGGTCGTGCCTCTCGGTGGCTCCGTATCTTTTTTCCATTGCGATGCACTAATTAGTTTCTACAAAAATACTTGCTCCGCCTTTTTTCAGTTGTTTATCTTGTTACGCTTATGTGAAACTGTACTTTACCTTGTTGCCGTCAAATCGCTCACTTGTGATTTTGGTCTCAAATGGGAAACCGTCCTCAATGTCGCTTATCTGGTCAAGGATATTCTTCATTTCCTCCGAGGCGGTAAAGAATTTGCCCCATTGCTCAGTCTGTTTGTCTTTGAACGAAACGAGATAACGACCCTCTCCGTGAGGTGTTTTCATATCCGTCTGATAGTCGTGTACCTCAATGGGTATGTTCTGAATGGCTGCAAGTCTTACAGTGTTACCCGGAAATCTTTTCTTTCCGTCTTTCGGGGTGTAGGTTACACCCAATTCTCCAAACTTTTTCATTTTCTTTCCTGTTAGTTTATAATACAAATGTTTGCAATCTGCGTGGCACGCCATTCCCTTGAATGAGCCGACAATGGATTGCCTGCGCTTTCTCGATTTCACCTTGGCCAAGTGTCGGGCTGCTTTCTGTTTCGTTCGCTTTCGTATCAGCGAATGGGTGCGATAGTCCACATAGCCGAGGTAATCAAGTCCGCATTCTTCAAGCGGTCTTACTGCCTCGTTGGGTTTTACCTTCAGCCCGATAGCCTCAACGTGGGCAACAAGAATGTTCCTCAACCGCCACAACTCCTTTTTACTGCTTGCCAACATCACAATGTCATCGCAATAGCGGTAATACAGGTAGCGCACCTCAAAAGAGCCGTCTTTCTGCTCCAACTCGTATGATGCAACCTTCGATGTCATAAGGTGGTCTAATTTCGACAGGAACAGGTTGGCGAAACATTGGGAGGAACGTAGTCCCTTTGAAATGCCCTCGGGGAGCAATTCAATAAAGTTGTCAAGTATTGGAAGCAATACAGGGTCGCTGATGTATTCCCTTATCAATGCTTTCATTCTCCATTGCTCGATGCTGTCATAGTAATGGTGTATGTCGCACTGATAGTAGTGTACCGTCAGTTCCGGCACACTCTTTACATCGGTCTCTACAATGTGATGTAGCCAATGCATACCACGTCCGGGAATACTCGCCGCCGTGTTCTTGATGAGCGTAGGGTAAGTGTATTTCTCAACAATCACCATAATGGCGTGGCAACCGACACGTCCATATACTCGTGGGGCTTGCACTCGCCTTATTTTCGGACCATCCTTGACCTCCATTTCATTGAACTCGGTAATACGGAATGTTCCGTCTGCCAAGTCTTTCAGCAGCTTGCTACACATCTTCTCTCGTTGAGGGTAGTATTTCTCTCGCTGCTCCTTGCATTCGAGGTGGCTGACAACGTAGTCAAAGGCTTCCTCTACATTCTCCCTCGTGGCAATCTCGCTCATCAGATTGTTCAGAGGGAATATTGTCTTTTCCATATTGTTCTATGCCTTCAAAGCACTCAGTTATGTTCCGGCTTTCTTCCTTTCGGAGAGGGTTGCCGAGGCTCGTGTCTCTCGCTCCCTGCGGTGGCTACACGTAGCCGTGCAGTTGGAACGATTATATATAAGCGTGGCGAACAACACCCACGTTTATTTGCTTTGATTGTGAGCCGAGAGCCGTTGTTCGTGTTCGAGTTCGAAGATGCGTTATTCGCGTTCGCATAAACGAGACCGTAGTTCGCATTCGCATTGTTACCACCACGACCAACCACACGGCTATGGAGACACTCTACCTTTTTTGCAGTCTTGCGACTGCCTTTAAACTTTCATTTCTTTTCTCGCCGCCCTTTGTCGGGCGGTAACAGGCAAGAGTGAGCAGACCCCTAAACAGGGTCTCTCACTCTGACGTGTTTCGTTCTTTTCGCTTCCATCGCTTTACTCAATTTCGATTTTTCCGATGAAGGCGAGCCGAGAGCCGAAGTCCGTGCCCGAGTGCGAAGACGCGCTAACCGCGCCCGCACAAACGAGACCGAAGACCGCAAGCGCATGGACACCACCACGACCAACCACACGGGCTTTCTCACCCGAATAGTAGTAACTATCGCTATACCATTGGTTGTATGCAGAATTATCGGTAGTCATTCTCGATGCAATATAGTCGCAGTAGCGACCGAAGCGGACACGACCGATAGTGTAGTGCGTTGTGCTGGCTGCACAAGCCTGTACGGTACGTTCTGTATCGGTTACAGGGTCGTAGATATGCCAAACTCTATCTATCACATCGGCGGCAATGGCAACGCCTTTGTTCTTCAAGAACGATTTGTACGATACCACGTTCACGGCTACATTGTCAGTCCACTCAAAGTTACAGCCTACGAAGTTCTGAATACCGAATATCAAGTTACCGATATTGCTACCCGAATACTTGCGTGTCTGATTACCGTAGGTGTTCAGAGAGTTCGCACCTGTCGTATAACCTGCACTGCAACCATAGCCTGCGTATGCTTGAATATCACGTGTTCCCACCAATGCCATTACAAGGTTGGCAATGTCCTTGCTCATTTCGTAGTCTATGGCTTGATAGCCGTTCCTGCGGAACATAGCAAGGTTCATAAAGTCCTTGCAAGAAAATCCCTTTACATTGGGCGCAGTGACATTGGTTACCTTTCCGTTCTCATCGTAAGTCCATTCGGTATTTGTGGCGGCTCCTGTACCTACCTGCGATTTTACACCGCTGATAGAGCGCAAGCGCATAAGTCCGTCCACAGATGCACCATATACACCGATGAGGCGGTCGGGAGTATGTACCCAATCAGGCTCAATGGCTTCAATGGCATTGCTATCTACGGCGATTGTCTCAATATCATCCAAGCCTGTCTGTGAAGAGAACACAAAGCGTTTAGCACCCTGCGGAACATCACAGAAGATGTATTCACCCGGTGTGAAGTCAAACAGAGAATGTGTAACGTACATATTGAACAACGATACCACATTGTCGTTTTCATCCACGAAAGCACCACCGACCGCACTCGAATTGACACCGGGGAAGCGTACCTGCTTCATACCCTCAACGTCCATTGAATAGGTGTTGTGGTTGGCATTCTCGGTAATTACCAACGGACTGCCTACGCTGTTGCCCGACACGAACACAGAGGAGAGTTCCTGCAACAGAATTTCGCTCAATTTCTTTCGGGTTACCTTGTTGGCGGTACTCATTGGCTCGCTCTCCTGCGATGATGCGAAGAAGTGCTTCTGCTGATTTTTGTAGTCGTTCACGCCCTTGTACCAATAAGGCTGCAAACGCTTCATAATATCAAAGCCCTCGCCCGATGTATCGGTCAAGTCGAGTTCTGTTCCGTCTGCAAAATAGTTGTAGTCGGCATCGCTCAACTGACGGCATTTCATCGCACCTGCACTTGCATCATAGATGGCTCGGTAGGCGTGGCTTGCCGCCTCGATACGTGCGAAATGTCCGCTCTTCTGATAGGTATTGCCAAACAGATAACCTGTCTTGTTATCCATATTGGTGATGTTGTAGGTATCTTCTTCCTCATCGTTGAAGATAACCTGCGAGAATTGGGCGTTATAGATGCTCAACTCCTTAAAGTAGTCCTGCAAAGCTGCTACCTCGCTATCCTCAATAAGTTCGGTCAATATCCAACGTCCTGTGATACCGCTACACTGTCCGCTCTCATCGTAGGCATTGCCGTTTGCATCAAGACCGATACAACCGCTATCCTTAATGCTGCGGAGCATATCAACGCTTGCCGACACATTTACATTGGGAATACGCACGGTTTTCAATGCGCTTGCCTCTGTAATCTGCTCCAACAAGGTCATTGTATTGATGTGGGCGCAGTTGTTCACAAAGACTTTCACCACCTTGTTGATACCTGCAATGGTCAATCCACCGGGGTATGTCAAGTTTGGCAGATTGTTCAGTACAATCTCGGTCATTGTGTCGGGCAGTGTCAGTTCCTTGATAGGCGATGTTTCGGCAAGGGTAATGGTAGAAAGCGAGGTGCTTTCTGCATATACCGATACCAAGCGAGGACACTTCGATGCGTTCATCGTCTGCACCTCTGTATTGCGCACATCAAGCACACGCAAGAATGGCATATCGCCCAAATCAAGATTGGTCATATAGCCTGTGTTACCGGGCGACATAGTCCAATCGGCGTGTGTCTCGCTACCCAAATACAACTCTTGCAAGAGAGCCATTTTCGATAAGGTGTTACCGAACTGTGGGTCGATGCTCACTTCGCTCAAATCAAGCATACTCATACGGTCTGCCTGGTATATGTAGAGCATAATGTTCTCGCCGTGTTGGAAGTTGCTGAACACACCCTCTTCGCCTGCCTGCAAGTAGATACCCTCGGTAATGTTACCGCTATCGTTACCGATACCGAAATAACCTGTCTTGGCTGCTTTGAAACGGATAACTGCTCCGTCCTTTGCACCGATACGACCGCCGATATAACCGCTTTCAGCCTTGAAGTCGCCGCAACGGTAATAACCGTCTCTGATACGCCAACGCTGTTCGATGAACGCAGGAAGCGATGTCAAACCAAGACCTTGCAGAGCATAGAAATAGATGTCGCTATAACCTGTGTACTTGATGTATTTACGCTCTCCGTCAAAACTTGAAACAACCTTTGGCCACTTCTTCAGACGCTCATCAACAAAGTAGTGCAAAGCACCCTTTGGCGAGAATGGTCCTGCACCAATGCCGAGTGTGTCCGGCAATGAACGCATAGTGTCAGCGATTGCCAACAGGGTAATGGTGTTGCCGTTTTGGTCAACGTCCATTGTCTGCTGTCCTCTGATGTTGTTCCAAAGCACAGAGCCACGTCCTGCGTATGCGCTGCTTGTCAAGTCCCCGGGGTCAACTTCGGGGTCAATGGTCTGTCCACCGTCATTGTCCTTTCCGTTACAAGTATCGCAGTCGTACACCTTGTTACAGTACATACGGCGTGCGTTCATACCGTTCGCACCGCTATACACACCGTCTTTTACGCTACAACCGTCCTCCAAGAACCACATAGGCTGCATATTCTTCGCCTGTTGGTCAACGGCAGCAAGGTAGTCAGTAAAGAGGTAGTACGCCACAAGAGAGTACGGATTGGCAAATTTCCACATCTGCGTTTTCCAAATGTTCTGCCAAGTGTCGGCAAGTTCAGCCTTTGAATAGTCGCAACTATTACAGAACACCAACATCTGATACAGGTCGTATGGAACTTTGCGACCCATTGCCAAGTCCTCTTGCAGTTGGTCATCGTCAATCATACACTCGAAATAGCGAGTCCACATCGGGTATGTAGGCTGTCCGAGTTTCAGTTTGGTAACCCAAGATGCTTCGGCGGTGGTAGGCTCCATCATATCGGCAATGCTGCCAACGCCTTGCCACCAATTCAAGCCGTCATAACTCAACAATTCGTAACCGCTCACAGGGTTAAGTACCTTACCTGTAATCTGCCACTTGCCGTTTACCTGCTTCATTTCGCCTTTCTGTGCCGTCCACGCTCCACTCTCGTATGCCATAAAGCGATAGTTCTCGCCACAGTAGAGCGACAATAGGTAGAGTTGGCTCTTGTCGGTGGTGTTGTCATTCTTGAAGCGCATTTCAATTTCGTCAAGGCTTTCGCCCTCCTTACCGAAATACTCAATGAAATCACCGTAGTTTACACAGCCCAAGTTGTAGCCCGGAGTATCGAGGAAGCCGAGTGCAACCTGTTCGTTCTTATCTTCTTTCCAATTGCCCTTTGCGTGAAACCAAGCATCTGTGAGGCTCTCCATTGTCGAACGGAATGCCGCAATCGGGTGATTGGCTGTGGAGTGGTTCATCTGCAAGCCTGTCAGTTTGACATCGCCTTTCGTCCAAGTGCCGTCAAAGGCTCGCTGTGCAGGGGTCAGATAGTTGCTGCCGAGCGCACGATAAGTGGCGTTCATCAAGTCGCAAACACCGCAGTCGTTAGCACCCGAGCTGTCCGAGTAGTCCACCTTTACAGTGATGATACTTACAGGGATTGAGTTCTCGCCCACACGAACATAGCCGAGTTTCATCAACTCGTATGAAATCAATGCGTCCTCGTTGGTGTAGTCCGGGTAGATAGGCGTTACCTCCCAACCGTCATTCTTACGCAAGTAGAAGCGGTCATTCTTGATAGGACGTTTTGCCGAGGTTGTACCCTGTCTGCGCCACTGAACATTTACAGCCTTGAAGCAGCGCCAAGGCATTGTCGGGTGGTAGTAGTACAGCGTACAACTGAACTTCTTGCTTGTATCAATATCGCCGTCAAAGGTGTCAAAGGTCTGTTGTTCCTGTACCACAACATAGTACGGGATACCTTTCTCTTTGAGTTTTTCGAGTGTCGGGCGGTTTTGCGTGTCAAGCACATCTTCTGCCTCATACTCCGCAATCATAGCGGTAGTGTCGGTAAGTTTGCACAGGTAGTTCTGAAATGCCTGCGCCCACTCATAATGGCTATCGTAGGCAAGGAAATAGTACAGGTACAGGTCGCCCTCTGTGCCATTGAATGTGATTGTCTTGCTGTTGAGGATAGCACCGCTGTTGCTGATGTAACCTATACAGCCGACCTCTTCACCGTCCAAGTACAGTTTGATGCAGGAGTAGTTGCTGCCACCACGTGTTACATAGATGGTGGACGGCTCAACGACTACCGCCATTGTGTGTTTCTCGGCACACTTGAACGAACGCTCTACCAATGTCGGCTGTCCTGTCTTGCAGTAGATAGCAGCCTTATTGCCGCACACATAGAAACCTGCTCCGCTATCTGGGTCGTAGCACTCGATGAGTTTCGCATTTGCATCCTTGATGTTCTTGGTAGCAAAGGCAAACTGAATGGCATTACCTGTGGTGCGTTCGGTGGCTGAATTTCCGTATGGATTATAGCCGACAATCTCTGCCGTTACATTCTCTGCGATGCGTAAACAACGCTCACCGAGGTAATCCACGAAACCGTTGCTTGAATAGTTAGAGCCTTTTACAACCATTTCCACGCCATTGTTCTTAATGGTGTGGTCGCTCTCGCTGTTGCTACGGCTTGCAAAGTCGAAACCGAACAAAGCACCGTCCTTGATGATAGCACCGATAGCACTGCCCTGTACGGTTACTTTGATGTCATTGGTTGATACCGTGCCGCTCTCGGCGTGTACAATGATTTGCTGTGTACCGTCTGTGCTGTAACCCTGTATCTGCTTGTTTACCTTGATAGTCTCGGCAATCATCGCCTCAACGGAGGTTACAAGTTCCTCGCCGTAGTACACGTCAATATGCGTTTCGGTCTTGCCCGAAGTATATGCCGCAACTTCCACAGTGAGGTTGTCGTACAGGCGCAACGAGCCGTTGTTGGTATCGTTGAAGCGGATAGCAACAATCGGTGTCGTGTTGTCGGCATCGACACACATAATGGCAGAGTAAATGGTGTTACCTCTTACTCCCGACTTGGTTTCTATGCCATAGATGCGTACAGGATATGCACCGTGCAAAAGTCTTTCGCCACCGCCGAACACATTGCTCGGATTGACAGAAATACTCTTGGTGTAACTGTCGCTTACGGTTGCTTCGCCCAACTTCTTCCACTCGCCATTGTAGAGCATTTCCACTACGGCAAGGATAGATGAAGAGTTGTTCGGGAACTTATAGAACTGTCCGATGCTCTTTGCTCCACCGCCTACGGTCAATGCTGTACTGCTTGTGTAGTTGAGTGCCATAGGCTGCTCAACGGTAACATCAACCGCCACAATGGTAATGGCTTTCTTCTTGGTGTTGCCGTCTGCATCAGAAGCCTGCACAAAGAAACTCTTTGATGCGGCACTGCTGAAATACTCGGTAAAGTCAAGTTGGAACTTGAAGTCTGTTGCACTTGCCGAGCCGACTTCGTTCATACTCTCGCTGAACAATGTCAGTCCTGTGCTTGCATCAATGATGGCAAGGCTACGGATAACGCCCAATACCTCGTTGCCGTCCGGGTAACTTACGCTACGCAAGGCAACATTCACAAGAATATCGGAGCCGTAGGCTACGGTAGGAGCGGCTTCCTCGAAATAGATAGACAGGGTGCTGTCCTCGCTCGACCCACCACCTCCTGTATTCTTCGGTATCTTGATTTGAACATCGGGAAGCTGCTGCCCATTGAGGTTTACAGCCTTGTAATAGATGTACTCCTCATCGCTTTCCTCATCGAAACCGCCGATGGCTTTCTCCTGCATTTCGTATGCACCGCCTGTCGAAAGGGCTTGTTTGCCGCCTTTCTCGGGAACGTCTGCGGTCTCAACTTTTCCGCTACCGCCACCACCGAAAGCAACCCACGGCTTTTCATCGGCAGGGTTGATGTCGGCAACCTCACGAGTGAACTGATAGGCAAGCCATACAGGTGCGCCGTTGAGGTCGGTATCTGCCGTCTTGAATGTCAGCACAACACCACTCTTGAAGTAGGAAAGTCCGCTTTCTCTCTCCAAGTTCTGTACGGCTTGAATGGCGGTACTCAATGAATACTCGATGTTATCACAAAGGGCATTCACATTGATAGTGTTGCCAATACTCTCACCGTTTGCTCCGAAGTCAGTCCAATTGCTTTCGTCTGACCAAGATATGGGGTTAGTAAATTGCTTCGACTGCCAACCGTTTTCAGTAAGGAACGTCAATACAACGCCCGGTATCATAATGGTGTTTTCTGCTCCGTCCAAGTTGGCAATGCGGTCAAGGGCTACGGCAAATGTGATTTCTCTGCCTGCCAATCCAAGCAGTTGATTTACATTGACTACGCTTCGGGCGATGATATGTTCTGTTGCGCCTACAAGGTTTTTACCGAGGGTACTGATGTTCGTTTGTGCAGTTTTCATTTCGTCCTGCAATTTCTTTCCATCACTGCCGGGGAAAGCTGTACTTTCGGTATAGCCTAACGCAAGGTCAGAGCCAATGGCAACAAGGGTGCTGCCGCTCCAACGATAAGTGATATTTCTCGACTTATCTACATAGACTTTACCAACCTGTGGAGTACGTCCGTAAATGGTATTTGCATCGCCCCAAGTATCTGCATCGCCCCAATTATTGTAAAAGGTTAGGGAGATAGTTTCGGGGTCAAAGATGCAAAGCACAAACACGTTGTTGTTCTTGTCGTACAATACAGAACAGTTTTTGTCTGTGGATTTTGCAGCAATGCTTGCCTTCTGTGCTGTTATGTTCTCTGCTGCTTCCGTAAACTCTATCACATCATCGACAAAGCCGGGTAAGTAGGTAGCAGGTATCTTGGCATCACTACCCAGCGGAGCAAGTCCGCCTGCTGTACCTTTCGTGTTTTTGAACTCACCGAGTTCAGTACCGACTGCATTTGCCTTTGTCTTGGCTTCATTGGCGGTCGTCTGAACAGTGTTCAACTGCGACTGAATAGCATTGATATTGTTGCCCTGTGAAGTAAGTTGCGTATCCTGCGCTTTGTTCTTATCTTCAATGTCTTTAATATCCTGCTGCATCAACGCCATATCGCTTTGCAACTCGGCAACAGCTTCGTTGTACTGCTCACTGTCGATGGTCGGGTTTCCTCCCTCTTCGCCTGTGGCTACCCATTCGCCACCATCACCCACATAAATGGGTCCGGGGAGAGTCTTTCCGACAATAGCCCACCAACCATCGTGAGGCAATGGGTAGGCTTCTTTCAATTTCTCTACTGACGTGAAGATACCTTTGTTCGCACCTTTGATGTTCTTGGCATCAAGCCACCCCTCAATCTTTACACTCCCTTTGAATTGGGAACTGCCTTGAACGGTTACTCTGCCACCAACAGCCACGTTGCGACCAACGGAAACATCACCGTCAATCTGTGTTGTCTTTATTGAACTCATATTAAGGATGATTTAGCCAATTCGTTCAACACGTTGCTTCGCTCCGTGTCGCCGAACGTGATTAACACTAATGCTGCTGTGGTGTAAACCACTGCATCGTAACATCGCTGACAAATCTCGATAGCACCGTATTCGTCCACTTTCGGATAGGGAAGATATACGGCACGGCTAACCATTGCCTCCTCGCTCTTGCAGGAGTAGAACTCCAACACACGTCCCTCTGGACGTATCGAAACGAAACAGACAGGGCGTTGCGCCGTGCCTCGTATGCCTTTGAAGCGTGAATGTTGCTTCTCATATTCGGGGTCGTCCGTGTTGGAACAGGTGAAAACAGGTCTCGCCCAATCGTCCATCTCGAACACCACAAAGCGCATAAAGTCCTCCGGCAAGAGTACCCAACCGCTTTCGTGTTCCATCCAATACACGGCATCGCCGAAATTATGACCTCCGTCAAGTAAGTGAGGGGGTGCTTCGCTGTGTATGCGCTTGACAGCCTCAACAATCTTCGACTTGATGATGTCATTGAGGGCAAGGGTGTCCACATCGCCGATTTCTGTCAGCGCATCACTCGACATATTTTGGTCAAGTGCTATGCGAACATCTTCCGCAATCTTATCAAGTGGATAGACTGTCATACCTCATTACTCTTTATGACAATCCAACGAACTCGATACCGTTAGCGGCTGCCTGCTCGACAATGGCTTTCTTACTACGCAAAGTGGTACGGCTGATGCCGAATTTGTCTGCGAGGTAATCTTTTGCGGCGGCAAGGTCGCTGACTGTTACTTGCTTCAATGTAGCATCGGCATCTGTATCAGTCTCGGTCTCTGCACCCTCGGTAGGGGCTTCGCCGTTCTGCTCGTTGTTCTCTCCGTTCTCGTTTGCATCTGCGTTCTCATTGTCGCCTTTGTCGGTAACTGTTGTGTCCTCTACCGGAGTAGGATTGTCGGCAGGCGTTTCCTCTGCTTTCTCCTCTTGCTTTGCAGGAGTTTCCACAACCTTTGCTGCTTTCTTCTTGCTTTCGCCCTGTACGCTGTGGAGGCGGAACAACTTGCCAAAATTGTAATGGCACTCAATGGCGTTCATAATCTCCTCGTTGTCGGTCGTGAATGTGCTGCTGCCGTTTGACAGGGGTATGAACGAAATGTGCAAGTTCTTCTTGCTTGGAAGCACCACGTTGATGCTGACGTTGGTGTTCGCTTTGTAGGTCTTAATCATATACTTTGGAAAATTAAAAAAGGGACGGGACTACGCCCATCCCTCGGTTGCTGAATTAGTTGATAACTCTTGATTATGCTGCCGCAGCAGTAGGTGCTTTGGCAAGTTTCATACGTGCGTGTGCCTTTGCATAGCGCAAGTACAAGCAACTTACCTCCTGAATAACTACGGCATCTGTACGGCGAATACCTGCCTTCTGCAAGTCGAGTACGTTTCTTGCCCAAGAGATATGAGTTTTCTTTGACAAGTATTCGGGGTCCATTGCAAAACCGCAGTCGCTCATACCGTTCACATCGAACAACTCGTGATGAATGGTGAGTACCTCGCCGAAATCGGTATCCCAAGACTTGAACTTCAAGTTCCAAACCTCTACGGTGTCTTTCAGACGGAACTTCTCGCTCTTAATCTTTGAGAAAGCAGAGAGCATATCACTACCGCAGAAAAGGATTTTACGCTTGTTACCGATACCTGTACCGACAAAGAGGTCTTTGGTAATATCCACGAGGTTTTCATCTGTGATAACAGCACACTTCTTGTCGCTGTCCCACTCGCCGACCTCAATGTCCTTACCTGCCATCCACCAAATACCGCCTGTAAACCAAGTGTTCATACCGTCCTTTGCAATGTGCTTGATGACGTTCTTAACACCAAACAGATAGGTATTCTCCATAGCAAGACGCATATCATATACGCCGTCCTCCTCAATGTCAGAGAAATTCCAATTCACTTCCTTGGCCGCAATCTTGTCGAAGGTGGACTGCTCAACCTGTATCATAAAGTTTTGGCAGTACTGTGTCTCCGGCATAGGAATGTTGTTGAAACGTCCTGTCTGTACGTCTAACTCACCGCAAGCCTTACCCATACGCACAAGGGTAGTTCCCTGTGGAATTTCGGGTACAAGGATAGGCTGCTTGGTAGAGCTGTCCATCGTACCGTTTACTGCATAGACGGTAGGCAGATTGGTAGTGCTGTCCTTACCGCATACACACAATACAAGGTCGGGGATGAGGCTGTCTTCGGAAGTGTACGCCGTTCCATCGGGTTTAGTCTTGGCAGGTACACCTACTACGCGGATAGTATCGTCCAAAGTGAACATATTGAGGTCGTCCACAGGGAGCGATACACTTGCGCCTGCGGTCATAGCAGTAACCTTTGCGCTTGTGCTGCACTTGATTTCTCGTGTGCCTACGCTGTAATACTTGACCTCGAACGAGTTCGTGCTGCTCGACTTCGCATAACGGCTGATTTGGTCGATAGGGGTTGCCATCGGGCGTATCTTCACGATGCGTTTGTCCACATCGCTCAAATAAAAATTTGGGTCGCCCTCAGTTCTACCTACGGTCTCCGTTGCGATACCGTCCGTTCCGCCTGTGCCATCAGCACCGGCTACTGTCTTACCTGCATCGGGGAGTTCGGAGGCGTTAGCCATAAAGACACCGCCCGATGCGCCCGTCACAAATGCTAATGCTATTAGCAAGATGCGACACAGAAAACTTGTTGCTTTCTTCATTGCTGTAAAATTTTGAAAAGTGAATAAATAAATTGACTGTTACTTGTTTGGTCTGCGTTTCTCTCCGCCACGTTCCCAAATATTTTGAGTGCCGTAGTTCTGGTCAATGGCTCCTAAATCGGGCATTTCTCGTGCTGCACCCTTGCCGCCTCCGTTCTTGCTGCCGAGGTTGGCTGTGCCGTCACTCTTGCCACCCTTGCGCAACTTCTCTTCAATCTTGGTGTTGCGTCCTCGAACTTCGCCCTCACGGTCTGCCTGCTCTACATCGCTGTCGTGCTTAATGGCTTTGAGTGCCATAATCACGCTCTCACGAGTGAACTTGCCCATAATGCCGTCACGAACAATACCCATAAGGAAATCCATAGCATTGTCGATGTCCTCATCAGACAATCCCTCTTCCTGTTGCATTGCTTCGAGTGTAGTTAGGGTTTCATTGATGTTGGTTTGATACTCGCCCTCATACTGCTCCTCTTGGGCAATACGCTCCGCAAACTCCTTATTGGCGGCGGCAAGTGCCTCCTGCTTCTCGGGGTCTTCAAGTGCTGCCTTGAAATCATCACCGAATTTGCGCACCATTCCGATGATAGGGTCTTCACCCTTTCTCCAATCGGTAAGGAAAGCTGCACTTCGTGGATTGCTTGCGAAGAGGTCTGAAAGGGCTTTTTCTCGCTCACGATAACCCGATAATTCATTGTCGTAACTGTCGTAATCGTCATTGATTTGACCGAATAACGCCTCATCATCGGCAAATTCCTTGTCGGGATACTTCGCTTTCAATCGTTCCGTGTATCGGTCTCGATTGCTTTTAACTTCCGTATTCTTAGACATATACTGTAAATATTTAGATGTTTTACTAAACTGTGAAGCAAAAATAGTCCGAAATAAACGCTTGTTATGTTTATCTTTTTACGCTCCAATGTGTAACTTTGGAACATAAATAAGTCGGCAATGAGTTAGAAAGATGAAGCATAAGGGTGCATTGATGGAGTACTCACAAGAGCGTTCAGACGACTTGATGAGGGCGTACGATGAATATCTTGCATCGTGCGACTATATCCGTATGCCCGATGTGTACAACAACATTGTCAATATGCCATCACGCCGTTTTTGGGTTAGCGACATTCGTGCTGCTCTTGTCATTTCTGCGATGATGAGGGGAGAGGCACGTTTGGATAAGATGTGTGCTTCCAAACGTGAGATGTACGAAGAAATCTACCGCCGTGTAGCCATAATGCGTGAGAAACATCCCGATAAAACTACCTCTGAACTCTGTGCAATGGTTGTCATTCAGCCTGCACCGAAATTCTATCTCACACCCGGCAGTGCCAAAATTATGGTTTGTAAAGCGAGGAAAGAATGGATAAGAAGAAAGCAGCAAAGGCTACGTCGCTTTTAATATCAATCCTCGTGTTCTGTCTCTCTTTGCAGGATATGGCGGATTGGTCTGCGGTCGGCATCTATACAGGGTGCGGACTCGGCTGTCGTATGCTCTATCCTTTTTATCACGCTAATGTATTGCACGCCACGTTGAATGCGTGGTGTCTGCTCTCTGTCATATTCATCTATGACATATCGCTATGGCGGTTTACCCTTGCATATATCATCGCAGTTGGAGTTCCGTCATTTTGTCTGTCCGACATTCCTACCGTTGGTTTGTCGGGCGTTGTGTTTGCACTCTTCGGCTCTATCTCGTTCGAGGTACAGCGTAAAGCATATTATCAGTTATGGATGCTTGCATACCTTGTGGCAGGCTTCTTTTTCCCCAACACCAATGCGTTGGTACACCTGTACTGCTATTTGGCAGGTGGGGCGGTGGCATTGTTGAACAAACCTGTAAAGATTGGCTGATATGAACATCGCAATACGCAATATCATCGAAGAGAACAACCGCCGTAATGCGGAGATATATGCACGTTTCGACCCGATTAGCGGCTTCGGCTCGGTCGGTGAGCGTGTTAAGGTGGTTATTGATGACTTCCCCATACGCACGCAATACCTGCCTGTCGAAATGATGAAAGTGCCGCTTGTACGGCAACTTGCGGAATGCGGCTCCATTAAAGCGTTCTTGCAGGAACTCGGAGCAAACGAAGAGGAGGACTACGAAAGCGACCGACTAAAAGTTATCAGTCAGTTTGTACGCATCAGAAACAAACACGACTTTCCCTTTTGGGCGGCTACATTTGTATATATCAAGAACAAAGGTGGTGGCGAAGATGTATTATTTCGCCTCACACGTCCTCAACGTAGGTTTATTGCACGCTTGGAAAAACGCCGCAAGGCAAACAAGCCTATTCGTATTGTTCTCTTGAAGGCTCGACAATGGGGCGGCTCAACCACATCGCAGTTGTATATGGCGTGGTTGCAACTCGTTCACAAGGTCGGTTTGAACTCGCTTATCATTGCACATCAAGGAGCAGGCTCTGACGAAATCAAGGATATGTTCGACCGTATGATTAAGAACTATCCTGTGGAAATGCTGCACAAGTTAGGCGAGGCATACAATGAGAATGAGCCTAAATTGGTCGGCGTGGGTAAGTCGGGCAGTATTCATCGTGTACCACAGCGTAACTGCAAAATCAAGATTGGTACAGCAGAACGCCCGGACTCTTGTCGTGGTGGTGATTATAACCTCGTGCATCTTTCCGAGGTCGGACTGTGGAAAGCAACAGAGGGAAAGAAGCCCGAAGATATTGTGCGCTCTGCTTGCTCGGGTGTATTGCTCCGTCCTTACACGATGATTGTATATGAGAGTACCGCCAATGGTACAGGCAACTTCTTCCAAAAGGAGTATGACGATGCCAAGAGCGGAAAATCACAGTTTGAAGCGATGTTCGTTTCGTGGTTTGATATTGAGCAGTATTCTTTGCCTCTCGATGATGTGGAGATATTCGCACAGATGCTCTATGCCAACCGTGAGAACGACAATGTTCCGTCAGTTCGTGAGGAGAGCGGAAAATATCTGTGGTGGTTATGGGAACAGGGTGCAACACTCGAAGCAATAAATTGGTACATACAGGAGCGTGCAAAGTACACCGACCACGGACTGATGGCGGCAGAGTTCCCGTCAGATGATGTTGAGGCTTTCGTACATTCGGGAGCAAGAGTGTTCGACAAATACAAGGTCGAGAAGCTGCGCCCATCGTGTCGCCCGGCTCGATACATTGGTGAGGTGTATGCCGATGAAGATGAGGGCAAGAATGCTTTGAAAAATCTACGCTTCACCGAAGATAAACAGGGCTTGCTGCACATTTGGGAAATGCCCGAGATTGACGATAAAGAGATTGTAACAGACAGATATGTTACGATAGTCGATGTCGGAGGACGTTCCAACAAAGCGGACTTCTCTGTTATCCTCGTTCTCGACCGTCTGTTTATGGCAGAGGGTGGAAAACCTACGGTTGTGGCACAATGGTACGGACACATAGACATTGACTTGTTGGCGTGGAAAGCGGCACAGATAGCAGCGTTCTATGACAACTCCCTGCTTGTGATAGAGAGCAACACGCTCGAAACACACGATAAGGAAAGAGAGGTGGACGGCGACCAATCACAGTTTATCCTCAATCAGATTAAGGATATTTATCCCAACCTCTATGCACGCAAGCAGTCGGAGGAGGCAATACGTGAGGGCTTGCCAAAGAATTATGGCTTCCACACAAACATTGCAACAAAACCAATGATTATATCCACACTCGTAAAGGTCATTCGTGAGAACCTCTATACCGAACGTGATGCACGATGCCTGGACGAATACCTGTGCTATGAGAAGAAACCGAACGGAGCATTCGGAGCAATTACAGGAAAACACGATGACTTGCTGATGACACGTGCAATAGGTCTGCACATCTGTTTCTTTGAAATGGAATTGCCGAGGTTTGTTCCTCGTGTGGGCAGGTTTATAACCAAGAAGAGAAAGGCGGTATCTGCCGCAACAATATAAGTTTAACTAAATAACAACAGTACAATGAACATTTTCAAGAAATTCAAAGCCTCTCTTCGTTTGCGTGAGGCAGTGAGAAAAGCAGACAAGGCACACAGTGAGAACGGACAGCGTTACTATGTAATGCCAACAAGTGGTACAAGCGGACAACTTGTCATTATGGATAGGAACAATTTCCGTAAACTCAAGCAGAAGCACTACATCAATTACAACACATTCGTGAGAGACCTTGAAGTGGAGTGTTTCTACTGTACTCCGTACCGCAACGGAATGGGCGAACTCCATCCTGCCGTTATAGCGAAGAAGCGTAAGCAGTATTACTCTTGGTTGGAAGCAATCGCTAAATCAAAGAAGAATGGGCAGGTACGGAAACATTGACGGTATAGCAACGCTAACCAACAACCCCAATGCCACAGATAATGCAAAGGGAACAATCGGCAAGAAAAATGGCATTTGGGCAATGGCAAAGAATATTGAGCCTGTCTGCCACGAAGACAAAGTTGTAACATTAGATGATGTCGTAGAATATCTTGAAGACATTTCTCACTCTACAAAGAAGTAAACAAAGAGGGCGTATAGATTGGTTTTCTATACGCCCTCTGTTTTATGCTGCCATTGCGCTGTGCAATCTTCCTACGGCTTGCATATTGGCTCCCTGCTGTGCTTTCGCCATCAGTTCGGGAGAAAGACCGTCAGGAACTTTGCCCTGCTCTAACTGCTCTTTCTGCGATTTGATGCTCTGCAACAATTCATCAGCAAATGGGAAGTCTCCGTGTTCAAGCAACTGCTCTACGCTGATTGCCTTCGATTGCCACAACTGCAACAGTATATCGTTGGCAAGATGTCTGTATGCAGGTGTCGTTGTGCTTTCTGTAATGCTCAAATCGAACTCCACGTCTCGTATCTTCTTCGGGTCGTACTCGATTTGTGCGCCGCTCTTGCCTGCAATGTTGAATACTCTCTTGCTGTCATAGAACTGCTGCATATTCTTGACATCCTTGTACGCTCCGTCCACAACAAAGCCGCTGAAGCACTCCAACAGGTCAAGCAATGTAGTGGTGGCGTTCTGTGTCTGCTGTTGGTAATGCGCAGCACTCTCGCCCGAAAATCCGGGCTTGCCTTGCAATGCACCTGTAACACCAGATATGTCCTCAAAGAACTTCAACTGCATATTCAGCAACTCGGCAATACCGATGTTTGTCGAATTGTTGGCAACCTGTTCCGGCACTTTGCCGCTCTTGCTCGGCTTATAGACAATGACACCGTTAAACTCGGTCCAACTCTCTGCAATATCGTCAATGCTGACACCATCCGGCAAACAATCCTCGGGCATCATCAGCACACCTTTCGCACTTGCACGCATTATCCAATCGTACAATGTAATCAGTCGGTTGGTGTATCGCTGTTGGTCGATTACGTCAGCCACAAATGAATGTATCTCACCGTCAATGAACGGATATGCCTTGAATACGTATGGGTGGCTCTCGTGTTCGTATGGTGTTTCGCCCTCTTTCAAGATGTCTCCGAATGGGGACAGATAGTAGAAATACCAATAATCATCGACAAACCAAGTGGCTTTAATCAATGGCACTTCGTCCTCGGGCATACCGACAGCCTTTGCCATTTGCATACGCTCCTCATTAACGGCAACAACACTCTTGTAGTAGTCCTCAACATCAATCTTAAAGATGTCGCCATTTTGGTAGTCGTGGCATCTGTATCTCGGCTTCTGCTCTTTTCGCCACAATTCAATTACCCTGCATCGTCCCGGCTCGCTTGTGAACAGAAAATCATAATTCTCCAAACGGCTATATCCGAAACGCTCTGCATACGAGGCAATGTATTCCTTTTTCGCAGCCCACTTGTAGATTTCACGGAGTTTGCGGTACTCCTCGGGTGATGTGGCGAACTGCTCACACAACTGCCCAAATGAAATGTCGTGTATCTCGCCAAGCACCGAAACGTCCCAACCTCTGAAATCACGCATATTGTTGTCGATAAAGAAATTGTTTGGCTGAACATAGTCCGTCCAACAGTCCTCCTTACCATTACGCCAACCGTATGACTTGCGGTGTACTATAAAACCGCTGATTAGAAACTCTTCCATTGTTCGGGCATACACCTCCGTCATTCTGTTAAGTTGCATATTGCATTGCAGAATGGTACTCATTGTTTCGCCCAACTTCTGTTCGTCTCGGTCTCGTGCGGTACAGGTCGGCTCTTTACTCTGACTGCGGTACACACCAAGCACACTTTTGACTAATCTGCGGATAAGGTTGTTTTTCAACGGCACATTGCCCTGACTCTTGATGTACTCTTCCTCGGTCATAGTCTTGCCGTCCACACAAATTTTATCGTCCCATTGGAAACCATAGGTGTAACGCTTGTTGCGTTCTCTGTCCTTTCGGAAATCCTCCATCTGGTTCCAATAGTGCTGCGCTTCCATCAGCACATCAAACGCCCTGCGGTCGCCGAACTGCCGTGAAGACATTGCTACGGTGTCTATTTCCTCCGTATCACGCTTGGGAGCGATACGGCTCATAGACAATAACCTTTTATTTCCTTTTTCTGTATGCATAATCGTTGAATATTATAGAATGCTTAGGATAGCCACAAAGGTACTACCCCAAGCATTCTTTTCAAGTATAACTATTTACGTTCCTCTAAATCTTCCAACTTCTCAAGCATTTCGACTTTTAGGTTCATAATCATAGTTTCAACATCTTCACGTTTTGTTGGGTCTTCGATAACTTTCAGTGCATCACTCGCCTTTTTAATGGCTTTATCATAACCCTTTACTAACGCATATCGCTTGAATACCTCCGAATTGATAAGTTCGTTTACCTTTTCGGCATACTCAATATTGCCCATTCTGATTTCTCGTTTATACCCACTAAACAAATGTTGAGTATCTTTCATTTCATCGACAGCATTAAAGTATTCTCGGTTTATCTGACTACCTGCCGTTCGTTCCTCCGCTGTCTGGTAGAAACTGCTTATTACAGGAACATTACGCCACTCTCTTAAATCCTCATTCCATAACATTTCCAATGTTTTTTGAGACTTGTTAATTGTTTTACCAACACCACCGAGGTAACTTTCAAAAAGGTGCTCTATCAATGCCGGATTGAGGTCAAAACCTCCGCTTTTAACATTATCGCCACCTGTTATTTCGTTCAACCATCTTGTGCCATCAACAAGCCAAGGAGCAGTACCCTTATATGCTTTAGTCCACTCGGGGTATCTTTCGTTCCACTCGTGTTTTTTATATATGGGTTTCCCAAAATAATCCGTATTGGCAACAATCTGTGCAAATGGTTGTCCGATAGTAGGTGTCAAATTTACAGCGACATTACCTCCATTCCCTGTTAAATCAATAGGAAGTAAAGCGGAAAAACCAGCGGTCGCTTTCATCAAGCCGTTTTCAACATCCTCTTTGTTCATAAGGCAAGAATATGCAATTTCTCCCATACCGTAGAATGGTCTCATTTCGTGAGGTAATGGAATGGTTATATATCCGTTCTCACTCCAGGGAACATATAGAACGATATTATTCCTACGCACCCATTCAGGCAAGTCCCAATAACTATTTTCATCGTCATCATCACCTCCAAGCATAGCCTGTATAGCCAAATTCAGCATTGGCACAAGGAAACCTGCCGAAGAGAATAGGGTTAATGCTATTGTGGTTTTTGCAGGGTGCTTTGCCATCAATTTGCCGAAGTTAGCCAAACTCTGTATGGTCGCATTGAAGAAAATATAAGAGAAGTTCATAACGCTTGCTCCAAGTCCTCCGCTACCTTTCTTGTTGAAATTCACGGTTATCTCCTTTGCATCATAAATAGAACGTGCCATATCTCTACCCATTTGTCGGCTTGTCATATACACCATAAAACGAGTTGTGTCCTCTGCACTTCTATTTAAGAACTCTACACTATTCCATAAGCCGTTCCAAGCTTTTTGAGTAATAGAGCCTTTGCCCTGCGCCTCTTTTACAAAACGCTTGATATTGCGTTTGTAGTCCTCAACCGTATTCAATTGGGTAAAACCTGTTTCACCACCATTACGAATGAACTCATCGAAATAACGTTCTAACTCGTTATTCATATCGAGTGTTCCGTTTTTGAATTTAACAAGTAGTCGAGGCAATTGAGCCTTTAATAAGCATTCAGAAACATTCTTCGTGTAACGTGCAGTATAGGCAGCGTTCTCTTTGATTGCTACAGCAGTACCTGCCCAAATAACATCACGTGATAAGTTGGTTGCAATGAAAGCAGGGTTCTTAGAAGTAAACATACTTGCCATCCAATGCTTTACTGCCTTTGCAGCTCTATACAAACTACCATCATTTACATCTGGGTTGGTCAAACCATTGATTGCTTGCGCTGCTCTCGGACTACCATTGATGTAAAGACAATATTCCTTACCATTGCGTTTTACTCTTACTACGTGTTCTTGCCCCTCTCGTTTAGTAATGTTCATACTCAGTTTCAAACCATCTCTTTTTTTAGTGGCTTTATCTCCGAGTGCTTCCATTTCCTGCTCAAACTGTTCAACGATAGCAGCAACTTCATCTCCTGTTGCATTTTCGGGTATAATAGGATTTCTTGCTTCCCAATCACCTGTTGCGTTGTCAAGCACATACCATTGCTCACTTACAGAAACAAGGTCGGTCTCGTTGTTTAAGATAAAGTTCAAGAATTTCTGCTTCATCTTATTTCGGTTGCCCTGTACGATGCTACTTTCAGCCATAAACCCAATAGTGGCCAATGGGTCATCTGCCAAACTTGTACGACCTTTTGCTACTTTAAGGGCAGGAGATAACATCAATCTGTTGGCTGTAAGGTATTCGTATTCATTAGAAGCTACCTCACAATCCCAGCCCCTCAAAGGTACATAGTATTCGTACATATCACGTACTTTCTCGTATGTGGCTTTGTCCATTAGACCGCTATCATAACTCTTACGCAAGGTTTCCTTGGTAGCAGCATTGATTTTCTCCCACAAGTCTAACACGCTGAAATCGCCTTCATATTCATCAACCATTCTTTGCGCTTCTGCTTCGGCATCGGCAACATTATCCATACCTGTAAGAGCTGTCAAGCCTGCAAAATCTCGGTCGCTATCTTCGCCGTTCTGCTCGGCTTGTGTTCTCATATACTCGTTACGTTCAAGTCCGTGCTTTGCTATAATGTATGATTTTAAGTCCTCATACGAACTTCCTGCTTTTATAAGAGCCTGCACTGCCTTTCTTAATGGGTTATAAAAATCTCGCTCATATATTTCTGCTTGCGCTTTATTTTCACTACTCATACGGTTTTCAGCCATATAAGCATTTTCGTGTGATTGGATTTGATTTCCTGTTTCTTTAGAAATCAAATCCTGTAGTGTTTTCAGCGCAGCCATACTGTCTTGGTATGACTCTTTCATTCTATATGGAAGATTTTCATTCCATTTTACACTACCGCTCTTATTTGGAACTCGGACTTTTCTGTCATACTCCTCCCTTAATGTAGTACCATCACGATAGAGGTCATCATCGCTTTCGGCGGCGAAATTCGGGTTGAGGTTGGTATCTGAATAGTTACCAACACCCAACTCGTATTGTTTAGCCACATCAGCAGCTTCGCCCAATATGCTACGGTATCTGCCCGGCTCTGCAAGGTTTTCATAACTGCGCCACAAAATATAGCGAAGTTCGTTATCAGTCAGAGTAACTCCTCTGAAATCCTCAAAACCTATCTTGTGAAGCATATTCAAGAAGAAATCCTTAATCTGCCTCCACCAACTTGCATTGGTGTTCTCAAATTCGGTGTTCTCTGCAAGCATAGCAAGATATTCCTCGGTCGCCTTGTGGAAGTCCCAACCGTTCTTTGCAGCAAGTGCAACGATGCGCTGACGGATAGCCTCATCTGCATTATTGAATACATTATCGAGGAACGTATCAAAATGCTCTCCGAACAACTGACGTAATCCATAGTGGGCAACTGCCTCGTGGAGCAAAGTCTGTTCAACATCGAAAGCACTTGAATGGTTAGGGATAACAATAGTTATCTTGCCTGTACTCTTTGTGTAGAAACCCTTTGCACGCTGTTTCTTGCCCTCCAATGTGCTTGCATCAGTAATAATCTCAACATTGTCAAGATTGAGTTTCTTTGCAAGATTTTCCACACGAGCAACCATTCTCTGACGTTCACGCTCGGCAAACTCTCTGCGCTGCTTACGGGTAAATCTCGGTTTTCCAAGTACCTTTGAAATAGGGTCGTTCTCAAAAGATACCTCATCATCGGTGTATGCACCAACACCCTCACGAGAATAATTGTCTTCAACGCTTGGAGTTTCAAACATTTGTGGTATCTTTGCATCAGAAAGGATTGCACCAAAGTACGTTTCGGACGTAGGGAATAGGGATTTTTTCAAATCCATAATTCGTTGGGATGCGTCCTTTCTTGTTTTATAGAACGTCTTTGCCGTCAAATTTCCCTTTCTATCCGAATATATCTCCATCAGATTATATGTGCCATTTTCTCCCTCTTTGAAGAAATAGAACATATTTCGGTTGCTTCCCTCTCCCTCCTTGAAGAATACAACGTTCTCGGGATTGGAAATAACATCAACGATACTCCTCACATCTTCGATGTCAAGCGGAATGTTTTGCCCCTTGTCTTTTTCATTCTGTCCGAAATGGTCTTTATAGATATGCACCAAATCGCTCGGATTGAGAACAAAATCCACTACCTCTTTCATTTCGACACCCGACAACTCCTGCAAGTACTTACGCCCTACATCAGTCAATCGTCCGATAGATATAGGTTTCCCTTTCAATCTGCCCGAAACTGCTTCATTAAACAGATGTTCAACTCTGTCCTTAATATCATCGTTGCGATATAAGGTATCATCATCAGCTCTTTCCTCCTTGACTTTTACACCCAACTTGGTAAGTTCCTTGACAACCTCAGTTATGCGGTCTTCGGGTATATCCGCACGCAACTTTCCACGATAAGGGTAGAAGTTACCACCTGCGGCACGGAGCAAGGTTTTGTTTTCGTAGTAAACAGCACCGTCTTTCTTCGTCTTTGGAACAGTGAGGTAGAACATCTTTGCCCAACTGCTACCCATAATCTCAACCTTTCCATCGTGGCTTGTTATAGGAACATAGTCTTTAATCTGTTGTAAACGGCTACTCAATGGCGCACCGCTTGTTTTAAGCATTGATGCGTTCCATTTGTCGGGCATTAAGATACCATCGTGAACATTACCGTCAATGTCGGTATAACTAATGAGCTGTCCCGGATAACCTCCGTGTTCATCTTGCGTATCGGCGATAGCCTGCAAGATGTTTCCTGTCATAATGAAACCTGTCTTTCGTGTCTCACTTGGTATCTGACTATCCCAATTTTCAAGTGTGGTGGCACGTGCAGCATCCCAATTATCATTGGTCATCTTATCAATGCTTCGCAAAGCATCAATCTGCGACAGTTTAATTTCAATGCGTCTGCGACCGTCAAGGGTGGCAAACACAGCAAGTGTTGTTGAGGCTGTAATCTTGCTATCCTTTGTTTTGTAACCACAGAAGATAGCAGGGGTAGCAAAGTCAAATATCATCGACTCAAGGTTGTCCGGCACAAGATAAGACTTGCCAACTTCAAACATTCTCAAACGATGCATCATCTGGTCGCTGCTTTGGTTGAGGCGTAGAATGTTGTCATTGTGTTTTGCTTCAACCTTTTCGTTGGTCTCTGCAATAAAGTTTTCTATGGCAACACGCTTTTCCTCTTCACTGCGCTTCTTCTGTCCGTTGATTTTGTCGGTCTGCTTGGCAATGTCCTCTACTGCTTTCGCCTTTGCTTTCTCGTAACGTTCTTCCTCTGCGGCAATTCTTGCTTCATCCTCCTTACGGATTGTCTCGATGACACTTTCCAAGTATTCAGCAGGTGCGATACCTCGGTTTATCTGTTCGATTACCTTGCGTATTTCATCGGCTTTCATCGGCTTTCTCAACACGTCCATTTCTACCTTTTCAACAAAGGAATTGCGGGCAAATGGGTTACTACCGTTCGGGTCAATGCCTTCTGATGATACACGTCTCTCTATCGTTTTGGCACGAAGTGGCATTACGTTTATCTTCAAATCGTTGCTACCTGTATCGTTGAGGTACTTAATCAATTCATTGTAACGTCTTACCACATCATCGTAAAACTCCTCCTGTTCTTTTGTGGTCAAGAGGGCAACATATCCTGTAACCTTTCGTGCATCATCTTCCTGTGGCTTGTACTCATCAAGTTCGCTTGCTTGCACACGACCACCTCCGAGTCCGCCTTTTTTCAAAGGTGTACCCATCTTCTCATAGATTTCCACATTATCACGTAGATACTCTACAACAACTTGGCTACCGTATTTATTGAGCAAGTCAGGTGCTTCCACATCGTTGCTTTCACTATCTTGTGAGGTCGTGGTATTGGCGTTCAAAGACTTCAACTTGGTAGAAAGCATCATCAAGAAACGGTTTTCAGCAGGAACAGGCAAACCGAGGTTGATGTAATAACCTCTATGCACCTGTCCTGTGCGGTCTATACGTCCAATCATCTGCATATAGTCGTTGATGTCGCTCAATGGCTGTGCAATAATCATCGAACGCTGACGTTGGTCGCTGAATTTCTCTGATGCGTGCAGACTGATACCTGTTGATGCGGACTTGTTGAGGATGAGAACATCAAGAACACCACTGTTGAACTCTCGCTGCATTCTCTTTTTGTCCTTGTCGGTTCTACGCTTGACAACGACACGTCCGTCATCGTTGCGCTCAACATACATATTACGTCCTGTCAGCTCACCGACTTTGTATCCTTTCTCGTGCAGACGCTCGATAATGGCATCAAGTGGACTGATAAAGATGTCGCTTGTGCTTTCACGAATGAAGTCCTGTAACTCGTAATATGCTTTTTCTCCTGCCGGACCTAATGCCTGTGGAGAATATCGCTCGTGGCGTTCGTTACCGTCCTCATCTTTTACGGTGTACTGCATAACGGTGTCAAGTCCTTTCAGTAGGCTTGCACTGAATGTAGGCTCATCAATGATTTCGCCTGCGGCATAGTCCTTAATGCTGCTCTCCATTGTGCTTTCCAACGCAATAACAGGGTGGCGACCTGCATTGATTTCGGCTTCCACCTCATCTGCAATAGCATCAACTTTGAGGGCAAGCATAAGTTGCTTGGTGTAGTTGTAGGTCTTGCTTGCAAATGGCACGTTCTCAACGCCCATTTTATCTGTGCCTCGCTTCACACCCGCGCTCTCTGCCATAACTGCGAGTTCCATATCCAACGCTTCAATCATCGGCTTTACGTAGTCCTCTTGGAACTTGATGATTGCGTTGAATGCGGCAATAGTGCGGTCATAGTTCTCTCTCGCACGTCTTACGGTTTCGGGGTCTGTGATTGTTTTCCAATCGGTAACGACATCACTCATATCACGTTCACGGCGTACCATTTGCCCTGCATTGGTCAATTCACGGCTCATAATCTCTTGCAGAGTAACACCGCCTTTCTCGATGATGCTAATCATCTTATCCGGCTCAACCTTTGCTTGGCTCATTGCTGTACGGATAGCGTACAATGGCATAGTATCAGGACGTTTGGCAAACGTAGCACTTGCGAATGTGGCGGCTTTTGCCCCACGAAGAATACTCTGCAAGTATGCACCTGTGTTGCTCGAACCTGCTGCCGTATGGCTTTCGTCAAGGAATAAATAATTATCCTCTGCAATGGCACGTAAGAAAGTGGCTTTCGGTGTAGCCTTGCCATTCTTTACATTCTTGCTTTTCTTGGTGCGTGCGCCATTCTTCTTTGCCGCTTCGTCCATCTCCTGCTGACTTACAGCATCGCCAGTATTTACCTGCGAATAGGTAAGGACGGCAAAGTCGTATTTGTCGGGGAGAACACCCGATGCAAATACTTTCGCCATTTCAGCCGAAGATAAAGGCTTGTGGACGGTATTACCCTTGCTGTCCACCATAGCACCGTCAGAGTTGAAGATAAACGGCACAAGGTCGCCACTGCCGACATCTACCAAGTCTCGGTAAATATCGGAGAACAAATCTGCTTTCTGTGTAATGAATACAGGCTTTTCACCTCGTTTTACTGCCCAACGGATAAGTGCTGCCATTTGGCGACCCTTACCAACGCCTGTTTGGTCGCCGATAATAAGAGCCTGTCCCTGTTTCATCTGATAGATAGCCATAGCAACACTATCCATCTGTTCTGCGGCAAGTGCTTGATGAGCCTCTGCAACAGTGTCATATCCGAGTTCTGTTCTGATAAACTCATCAATACTACCGTGCTGTGCTTCGATTTGAGTAAGCACCTTATCCATTGCCTCAACCATAGCGGCAGGGGCAACGCTGTTCAGTGAAAACGCACTGTTATGAGAACGATACGCACTCTTTTCATCTGTAAGAGTACGCTTCTTGTGTTCGGTCGGAGTCTGCGTTAATCCCACTCCGCTTGCGGAAACTCGCTCTGTTCCCACTCGCTGAATGTCAGTGTCAGATACACTTCTGCTTCCTCCTGCGTTATCTCTTGGAGTTTCTGCCCGGGTTTCACCATCTGCACTATTCGTTCTACGTTCTCTTGGTAAAACCTGTTCGCTTCCGTCCGAATGCTCTTTTGTTGGTTTTCTTCTGCTTCCAACATCATCATTCTTTCGAGGTTGTTCACGATGTCCTGCTCCGTCAGTGTTCCCGGATGTTTCGTTATTGACAGATGCCAACTGCCTTTCTCGGCTACGTAATATTTCTGTTCCATTTGTCTTTTCCTTAGAGTTTAATACTTCGTTAATTATCTCATACAGGTCGTCAAAACTTTCAGCCTTGCGAATAGCCTTACTCTCCACAGGAGGATATACGGCTGTCTGCGCTCGCTCCTCATCGCTTCTGCGACCATCTATAAGTATCATACGAGTAGGGAACGTAGTACCTTGCTTTGCGTACAGTCCGCCGCTCATATCAATAACACCTTTCACATTGTAGTGGTCATACAAGTAAGTAAAGAATGGTTTCATACTTTTGATTGCACCATTGTTTGCATATTCCATATTTCCACCAATGATGATAGCAGCTCTGCCATCATCTTTCATACTTGAAAGAGCATTCAGCGTTATCTGTGGGTCAAGTCCCGGTATCATCTTACCGTCATACTCCACTGCGTCACGCTTTCCAAATGGGGGATTGGCAATAACAACATCATAACGCACATCGCCATCGAACGGCTCTGTTGCATCCTGCTGTGTTACCTGTGCAAATCCCTGCTCACGTAGGTTGTCCAATCTTGTCTCGTCAAGTTCGTTTGCGTGAACTTGCTCAACAGGAACGGTGAATACCAACATTCCATTACCTGCCGTTGGCTCCAATACGCTTCCGTTTGCCTTGTTAGCCATCGCAAAACGATTGGCAATCCAAGCCATAGGAAGAGGAGTGGAGTACTGCTGCATCTTGATACGGTTGCTGCTTCGTGCCGCAATGGTTGGTTGCATTTCATAAAGTTTGCAGATTAAATCATATGATGCTCTGCTATTTCTACCTTTACGTTCAATGACCTCACGTGCGGCTCTTACCAAACCGTCCTCAACAAGTTCCTGCAACAGAATATCAGTTCTACCTTCATTATCTACTTCCATACCCAACTCGCTTGCACGCTTGCGTAAATCAAGAATGCTTCTGTAAGGCTTTGTATCGTTGTCAAGAGCCGCAAGCATATCTGCCTTTACCGTCATTGCAAATTGGCGATGCAGTTCTGCATCAGCCTTGTTGGTTTCAGCAAATAAGTCGTCGAACAAACCTCC